>TARA_B110000503_G_scaffold133074_1_pt1 | contig 36689 bp, 26 predicted proteins | sample TARA_B110000503 | Tara Oceans TARA_B110000503 (sample SAMEA4397472) | marine metagenome | biome: Polar Biome; feature: [SRF] surface water layer (ENVO:00010504); material: water (ENVO:00002006), including particulate matter (ENVO:01000060) such as... | depth 5 m | reverse complement strand
AGCAGGAGCTTCTTCAGTAGCAGGAGCTTCTTCAGTAACAGGAACTTCTTCAGTAACAGGAACTTCTTCAGCAGCAGGAGCTTCTTCAGCAACAGGAGCTTCTTCAGCAACAGGAACTTCTTCAGCAACAGGAGCTTCTTCAGTAGCAGGAGCTTCTTCAGCAACAGTAGCTTCCTCAGCAACAGCAGCTTGAATAGCAGCTACTTGAGCTTCAGCTCTAGCGTTGTTAACTAATTTTTCTGCCTCTAATTCTTTAGCTTTTAGATTAGCTTCTTCCTTTTCAAGGGAACTTATTTTTGAATCTATTTTAGATCCTTTCTCTTCTAACCAAGTAGTTAATTTTGCTTCAGCTTCTTCTGTAGTAAGAGCTCCTTTAGAGACTCCTCCTAACAAGTGATGTTTAAGCATAGCGCCTTTATATGATAAAATATTTCTAGCTGTGTCAGTAGGTTGAGCTCCATTTTGAAGCCACTTTACCGAACTGTCTATGTTTAATTCTATTAATGGTGGGTTAATATTAGGGTTGTAACTACCTAATTTTTCTAAATACTTACCGTCTCTTTTTGATCTAGTGTCGGCTGCAACAATCCAATAATAAGGTTTTCCTTTCTTACCGTGTCTTTGTAATCTAATTTTTACTGGCATAATAATTAATTTATGGGGTTCTCGACCTCCGTTATTAATGAGAGCGCAAATATAATAATATTTTCCAATTCTAATTAAATCTTTTGTTTTTTTGTTTTACTTTTATATAAATATTTAATATTTATGAAAAAATTCGCTTATATATTGTCCGTTTTTATGATAATCTCGAGCTGTACTTCAGAAATTGAATACAGAATTCCAGCTTTTCAAGCAACAATTAATGGTACTAATTCATGGGATGCAGTAGATTTTAATGTTACAACTAATGCATTGGGTGAAGGTATAATTACGGGCAGTGAATTTAATTCATCAATTAGCTTAAGGTTTCCCTCAATTAATATTGGCGTTTATGATTTTAGAGAAAACATTATTGGAGTAGCTACTTATCAAGATACAATTCAATATTCTACTTTAAATGATGGAATTGCAAGTATTGCTTATTTTAGTGATGGTGAAATATCTATTAATGAAATAACAGAAGATTCTAAAATCAGTGGAACTTTTACTTTTAACGCATATGACTCATCTGGTCAGTCAACTGTTAATGTTTCTCAAGGAATTTTTTACCGACTACCTTTAATTCAAACAACAGATTAATTAATGTATTTAATATTTGATACAGAAACTACAGGTTTACCTAAAAAATGGAACGCCCCTATATCGGATATAAATAATTGGCCACGCTGTGTTCAATTAGCTTGGCAGATACACGATAATTTAGGTAATTGCATTGAGAGTAAAGATTTTTTAATTAAACCAGATGGATATAATATTCCTTATGATTCTCAAAAGATTCATGGAATTTCTACAGAATTAGCTGAAATAGATGGGCACGATTTACTTGAGGTTTTAACTCAATTTAATGAAGCTGTTAAAAATTCAAAATTTATTATTGGTCACAACGTTAAGTTTGATTTAAATATAATGGGTTGCGAGTTTTATAGACTAAAGATTAAAAATAATTTAGAAGTTTCTAAAATTCTGGACACTTGTTATGAGAAAACTGCAATTTTGTGTGAAATACCTGGTGGTAGGGGTGGAAAATATAAGTTTCCTACTTTAACTGAATTACACTCCTATTTATTTTCAACATCATTTGCCGATGCACACAATGCAACAGCTGATGTTGAAGCAACTACTAGATGTTTTTTAGAACTAATTAGAATTGAAAATTATTCTCTACAAGAACTAGAACAAACAGGGACATATTTTTTAGATTTTAAAAAACAAAACACATCATTAATTCAGCCAATCGGGATTAATCATGTTAATCTAAAAAAAAAATCAGCTTTATTACTAGAAAAATCAAACAAGAATAATCTAGCTTCTGGTCAGGATAATTTCAAAGTATCAAAAGAGCTTTTAAATTCAAATTTTGCCCACCTACATAATCATTCTCAATTCTCCGTTCTTCAATCTACCATAAGTATTAAGGAGTTGATAAAAACCACCTCAAAACATAACATGCCAGCCGTTGCATTAACTGATCATGCTAATATGATGGGGTCTTTTAGATTTGTTAATGAAGTTAATAGATATAATGAACAGATTGTAATTGACAATTCTGAACTTTCAGAAAATGAAAGTGACCAAAAAAAGTCACCTATAAAACCCATACTTGGTTGTGAATTTTTTGTTTGCGAAGACCATTTAAATAAGTCTTATAAAGACTATGGCTATCAGATAGTTCTATTGGCTAAAAACAAAAATGGTTATCAAAACCTAGCTAAGTTATCATCTATAGCCTATACTAAAGGTTTTTACTATGTCCCAAGAATTGATAAAAATTTAATTTTAGAATATAAAAAAGATATTATTGTTTTAAGCGGAAATCTATATGGAGAGATTCCAAGTAAAATACTTAACATAGGTGAAAAACAAGCAGAAGAGTCTTTAATATGGTGGAAAAATAATTTTGGAAGTGATTTTTATCTTGAAATAATGAACCATAATCAAGAAGACGAAAAAGTTGTTAATGAGGTAATTAAGAAGTTTTCGAAAAATCATGAAGTAAAATTAATTGCAACAAATAATAATTACTACAGCGAGAAACAAGATGCAAATGCACATGATATATTACTATGCGTAAAAGATGGAGAAAAACAATCGACTCCAATAGGTAGAGGAAGAGGTTTTCGATACGGACTACCTAACCATGAGTATTACTATAAATCTTCTGATGAAATGAAGTCTCTTTTTGCAGACTGTTCTGAGTCTATAACTAATATCCAAGAGATTATTGATAAAATAGAAGCTTATACATTGGCACGAGATGTTTTGCTTCCTAAATTTGAAATTCCTAGTGAATTTGAAGATTTAGATGATTTAGATGATTTAGGTAAACGAGGTGAAAACAATTATTTAAGACATTTAACTTATGAAGGTGCTAAAAAAAGATACTCTAAGTTAACAGAGGAACTGATAGAGCGCCTTGATTTTGAGCTAGCTACTATTAAAAAAACCGGATATCCGGGTTATTTTCTAATTGTAGAAGACTTTATTAGAGAAGCAAGAAACATGGATGTGTCCGTAGGTCCTGGAAGAGGATCAGCTGCGGGTTCAGTAGTAGCATATTGTTTATGGATTACAAATATTGACCCTATTAAATACGATCTGCTTTTCGAAAGATTTTTAAATCCAGACAGAGTAAGTATGCCTGATATTGATATTGACTTTGATGATGAAGGTAGAGGTAAAGTAATGGATTATGTGATAGATAAATATGGGGATACTCAAGTTGCTCAAATTATCACCTATGGTACCATGGCAGCAAAATCTGCTATTAGAGACACAGCAAGAGTATTAGATTTGCCATTAAATGATGCGGATAGATTAGCTAAGCTAGTTCCAAATATGTCCAAATTAAAAACAATATTTGAGACAGATGCAAATAAACTAAGGGAAAAGTTCAGACCTGAAGATTTAGATAAGGTAAATCAACTTTTAAATATATCTGAAGGGGATGATTTAGAAGCTGAAACTATTACTCAAGCAAGAATTCTTGAAGGTTCTGTAAGGAATGTAGGAACTCACGCTTGTGGTGTAATTATAACCCCAGACGACATTACGAATTTTGTTCCTGTAGCTACTGCAAAAGACTCTAATCTTTACGTAACTCAATTTGATAATTCAGTAGTCGAACAAGCTGGTTTATTAAAAATGGATTTTTTAGGTTTAAAGACATTATCTCTTATCAAAAGTACTGTTAAAATTGTTAAAGCGAAACATAGCTTAACTTTGGATCCTGACAATTTCCCATTAGATGATGAGAAAACGTTTGAACTATTCCAAAAAGGTGAAACAGTAGGAGTATTCCAATACGAATCTGCTGGAATGCAGAAACATTTAAAAGATCTAAAACCAACTGTTTTTGATGATTTAATTGCTATGAATGCGCTTTATCGACCTGGACCAATGGAGTATATCCCAAGTTTTATTAACAGAAAACATGGAGATGAAAAAATAGATTATGATTTGCCAGAAATGGAAGAATATTTAAAAGAAACTTATGGTATAACAGTTTATCAGGAGCAGGTGATGCTATTGTCACAAAAATTAGCTGACTTTACAAAAGGTGAGGCTGATGTGTTGAGAAAAGCAATGGGAAAAAAACAAAAATCTGTTCTAGATAAAATGAAACCTAAGTTCTTGAGTCAAGCCTCTAGTAAGGGTTTGAATATAGATAAATTAGAGAAAATATGGAAAGATTGGGAAGCTTTTGCAAGTTATGCATTTAATAAATCTCACTCAACATGTTATGCTTGGATTGCTTACCAAACAGCTTACTTAAAAGCTAACTATCCAGCAGAGTATATGGCAGCAGTACTCTCTAATAACATGAATGATATTAAATCGATCACTTTTTTCATGGAAGAATGCAAGAGAATGAAGTTGAATGTTTTAGGACCTGATGTTAATGAATCTTATTATAAGTTTTCTGTAAATCAAAAAAATGAAATTAGATTCGGTATGGGGGCAGTAAAAGGCGTAGGTGCTAATGCCGTAGCTACAATTGTCACTAACAGAAAAGAAGATGGAAATTATAATTCAATATTTGATTTAGCTAAGAGAATCGATCTTAGAGCTGCAAATAAAAAAGCTTTTGATAATTTAGCTGCTTCTGGTGCTTTTGACTGTTTTAGCAATGTTCATAGATCTCAGTATTTTAATGATGATGGTGATGGAATTACATTTTTAGAAAAAACAATTCGTCACGCTTCAAAATATCAAGAAAATATTAATTCAGCACAGGTTAGTTTGTTTGAAGACTCTAGTGAAATACAGTTTGCAGAACCAATAATACCCAGTTGTAATGAATGGGACCCATTAGAAAAGTTAGCTAGAGAAAAAGAAGTTGTAGGAATATATATATCAGGTCACCCGTTGGACGATTTCAAAATAGAAATGAATACTTTTTGTAATTCAAATGTTACTGCTTTCAAGAACATGGAAAATTACATAAATAAAGAATTAGCATTTGGTGGGATTCTTACAGAGGTGGAGCATAGAATCAGTAGGCAAGGTAAAGGCTGGGCTTCGTTCACTATTGAAGACTATTTAGACTCTTATGAGTTTAGAATTTTTGGAGAAGATTATTTGAAATTCAAACATTTTTTAATCATTAATAATTTTCTTTTTATTAAATCTTTAATTAAAGAAGGTTGGCAGAATAGAGAAACAGGAAAGAAAAGTGATCCGAGAATACAATTTAATAGTTTTAAATTACTACATGATGTTTTGGATTCATTTGCGAAAAAATTATCAATACAATTAAACCTTAATGAAATTGATAATCATAAGTTAGAGCGATTAAATAATATAATTGATAGCTTTAAAGGTGATCATAGGCTTAATTTCGTAGTTTATGATACTGAAGAGAAAATTAAGTTGGATATGTTAAGTGAAAATAAAAAAGTGAATATTTCGCAGGAATTATTAGATGAATTAGACAAAGAAAAAATTTATTTTAAGTTAAATTAAAACAATAAAATGAGATTAATACTAATTTTATACTTAAGCATTAATATTAGTGGATATGGCCAAAAAGCCAGTATCGATAATCCACTTAAAACAATTGATTCCATTACGTTAGACATGAAAGTCAGCAAAGGTTTGATTACAACTTATCAAAATAAAAAAAACGAATTATATTTCGAAATAAGTGAAAGTTTATTTGGAAGAGAGCTTTTAGTTGTAACAAGATTTGCGCAAATTCCTGCAAATTACTCTGGATATTTGAATGCTGGATCAAAGACTGCAGAGCATGTTGTAGAATTCATAAAACAAGGCCAAAAAATTTTATTAAAGGAGGTTAGTTATTCAAATATAGCTGATGATGATGACCCTATTTCAATAAGTGTATCTGAAAATAACTTCAAACCTATTTTAGCAGCATTTGAAATTAAAAATTCAGAGGATAATAGACATTTAATTGATGTTACAAATTATTTTATGGCCGATTCTCCAGGATTTAATATTATCCGATCTAAAGACAAAGAGAATTATAAAATTGGGGGGGTTGATAAAAAAAGAAGTTTTATTGATTCTGCTAAGAGTTTTCCTGAAAACACTGAAATATTACACACGCTTACATTTAGTGCTAATAAAGCACCTAGAAATAATCAAACTAAGTCATTTAGCTTTCAAATTAATCATTCTATAATTGCCCTTCCGGATGATCTAATGCAAATAAGATATGTAGATGAACGAGTAGGTTGGTTCACTACAGAAAAAATCAACTATAGTTCTGGGGAACTAAAATCTGATAACTTCAGTATAATTAGAAGATGGAGGCTAGAACCTTCTGATTTAGATGCTTATAAAAAGGGGGAGTTAGTAGAACCTGTTAAACCTATTATTTATTATTTAGATCCAGCCACACCTCTTAAGTGGAGAAAATATTTTAAAATGGGTATAGAGGACTGGAACAGTACTTTTGAAAAAGCTGGATTTAAAAATGCTATAATAGCAAAAGATGCTCCAACAAAAGAAGAAGATCCTAACTTTAGCGCAGAAGATATTAGATATTCAACTGTAAGGTATGTAGCTTCTACAACAAGAAATGCTGTTGGTCCTAGTGTCTCTGACCCAAGAACAGGGGAGATATTAGAGAGTGATATTATTTGGTATCATAACCATTTAAGATCCTATAGGAATAGGTATTTAATTGAAACTGGTGCTGCTAATCCAAAGGCTAGAAGTTTAAATACACCAGAAGAGGAGATTGGCGAAATGATGCGTCGTGTTATTTCTCACGAAGTAGGTCATGCATTAGGACTCCCTCACAACATGAAAGCAAGCAGTGCATATGCTGTTGACTCTTTAAGGTCTGGAAATTTCACTCAAAAATTTGGAATAGCAAGTTCAATTATGGATTATGCTAGATATAATTACGTTGCTCAGCCTGGCGATAAAAACATAAGATTTGTTAGGCAACTTGGACCTTATGATGATTATTCTATTGAATGGGGTTATAGATATTTTGGTGAAAGTCCTAAAAAAGAAAAAGAAATTCTAAGAGAAATTGTAGACTCTAAATCTCTTGACCCTATTTATATGTTTGGTGGTAGAGGTAATGACCCTAATTCACAAACAGAAAATATTGGTGATGACCCAGTCAAAGCTAGTATGTATGGCATTAAAAATCTAAAAATAGTAGCTGAAAATTTAATGAAATGGACATTGAAACCTACGGAAAATTATAATGATTTAAATGAAATTTATGGAGAGCTTATGTCGGTATACAGAAGATATGTTTATCATGTTCACAATATGATTGGAGGAATTTATAATACACCGCATAATTCAAATCAAAAAGGAGTTATAACCTATTTAAATGTAGATATTTCAAATCAAAAAGAAGCTTTAAATTTTCTAGAGACCAATCTTTGGAAAACTCAAAAATGGTTAATGAACAAAGAGGTTGTTTCTCAAATCAAAGGTGAAGGTGTAATAAATTCCATTCAAGAATTACAAATAAGTGCTTTAAACAAGTTCTTAAATGAAAAAAAATTAAACAGAATGTTATCTGCTCAGAAATCATTGAAAGGCAAAGCCCTTAGTGTTGATCAGTTACTTGATAATTTATTTGATGTGTTAGTCAAGAAATTGTCTCAGCCTGATTTATTTGAGCAAAGATTACAGCTTCATTTTGTGGAGAGAATAAATATTTTAATGAACGAGAAAGAATTAAATCCTACGATTAAGGGACTTTTATTAAAATTGAAAAATGATTTTCATATACTAGCAAAACGAAAATCAAGATTTTCTAAAGGCAAGATTAAAGCACATTACAACTATTTAAAAAAATTAAGTGAATAGTAGATGCTATTTTCATGAAGAAATGTTTGATAAAGTGCGTAATATTAAATTAATTTATTCTGGGTTAGAATAATCATGTTTATTTAATTAATTTTGTTCAAAATATTATTATAAATCACACACACTAAAAAAACAAGTATTATGGCTTTAGAAATAACAGATAGTAATTTTGAAGAAACTGTATTAAAGAGTGACAAACCTGTTATGGTAGACTTCTGGGCAGCATGGTGCGGCCCCTGTAGAATGGTTGGTCCAATCATTGATGAAATTAGTAATGAATACGAGAATAAAGCAGTTGTTGGAAAGGTGGATATTGATTCAAACCAGGAATTTGCTTCTAAGTATGGTGTAAGAAATATTCCTACAGTTTTGGTTTTTAACAATGGGGAGCTAGTGGATAGACACGTTGGTGTTGCTCCAAAGGATACTTATGCAACAGCTTTAGATAATCTTATTAAATAGACTTGAAAAACTCTATGCAATTAATCTTTTTTATAAATAATTAATAAAACATAAAAAAAGATTTGTGATATAGAAAATGCAATGTATATTTGCTCGGCATTAAAGCAACGGTTTGGTAGTTCAGTTGGTTAGAATACCTGCCTGTCACGCAGGGGGTCGCCGGTTCGAGCCCGGTCCAGACCGCTATAATAATGTTGTGTTGCTAATAGGCTTTTGGCTTATTAGAGGTTTTTTTTAAACCAGTGGAAAGCTTTCCTTTTTCGTTCTCGAAATCGGGATGCTTTTTTATTTTAGCTATAACTTATTGATATATTAATAGCAATTTTGAAGCTATTTAATAACACTATTACGTTTTCGTAACTAGGATGTACTATTCTTAGTAAATATTAAATATTGCTATGAATAAATTAATAATATGTCAGTATTTATAAAAATTCATCAAAAATTAATCTCACAGGCACTTTACTATTGTATATGTCTTAAATTTGGAGCTCTATTTTATGAATATCTTAATTTCACATCCAATAGAATCAATATTTAATAAAATTCATTAAAAAAAAATTTATGAAAGTATCATTTTTAAGTTTGTGTCTGTTATTAGGAACAATGTTTTCTAATATACAGAGCCAGAGTATTTCTGGAAATGTAAAAGATGCTAATTCAATCCCAATTGCAGGAGTGAATATTAGTGTTGATAACTCTAATAATGGAGCTGTAACTGATTATGATGGAAATTTCTCCATTACTAATGTAAGTTCAGACTCTAATTTAGTCTTCAGTTATTTGGGCTACCAACCATATTCAGTTACTGTTGGTATTCAAACAGATATTTCTGTTGTCATGCAAGAAGACCTAAGTGAATTAGATGAGATAGTGGTAATTGGCTACGGTTCTCAAAAATTGAGTGATATTTCAGGTGCTGTATCAACAGTTAGTTCTAGCACTATTGAAGCTATTAAACCTGTAAGAATAGAAGATGCATTACAAGGACAGGCTTCTGGTATTAACATAATATCAAGTGGTTCTCCCGGATCTAAACCTACTGTATTAATAAGAGGAATTACTTCATATGCAGGAAACTCTCCACTTGTAGTAATTGATGGTGTATCACAATCTATCGATGATTTAAATTCATTAAATCCAAGTGATATAAAATCTGTAAATGTTTTAAAAGATGCCGCTTTGGCATCTATATATGGTGTTAAAGGTGGTAGTGGTGTAATCGTTGTTACAACTAAATCTGGTGAAAGAAATTCAGAGACATCTTTTAACTTTAGTACATCTGTTGGAAATCAATCTGTAGTTAAAATGATAGACGTTTTAAATGCTAGTGAATACGCTGGTATTTTAAATGAGGCAAGTATGGCCGCTGGTGAAGGATTAATATACCCTAACTTATCAGGTATTGGAAAGGGTACAAACTGGCAAGAGCAAATTATAAATGATGCTGCAATAGTGAATCATTCAATTACAGCTTCTGGTGGTAGTGACAAAACATCTTTCTATGTGTCAGCTGGGTACTTAGGGCAAGATGGAGTAGTCGGACCATCCGATAAATCTTTTTTCAATAGAACTAACTTTACATCCAACATCAATACAGATTTAACTAAAAAAACCAAACTAATAATAAACACAAATTATACTAATATCAAAGGCAAAGGTCTTCCTGAAAATGGAATAAATAGTGTTTTATCTAATTCATTGAATTTTGACCCTACAGTTAATCCGTACGAAAATGGTAGTTTTGGTACAAGTGAGACCATTACCCAAGAAATTATTAATCCTTTAGCTCAAATTGATAATACATATAATGAAGGAAATACAAACAAATTAACTGGAAAAATTGAATTACAACACGATTTACTAGATAATTTAAAGGTAACCTCTAGGTTCGGATATACTTTTGTTGATGTATATAATAAAAACTTTATACCATTGGCATTTTATGGAGCAGGACATAACGCAACAAATGCTAACGAGGACTTAAGTCCAATAGTATCAGTAGATGCTGAAGGGACAATTGTATCTACACATAACAGAATCTCTGAATCAAAAACAAACTACTTTAATTATACATTTGAAACATACGCAAATTATGATTTTACAATTCAAGAAGATCATAATTTTCAAACAGTATTAGGATTTTCAATTGGAGAAAATAAGGGAGAAAATATCTCAGCTTATAATGAAGATGTGCCATTTAATTCATGGGCATATGCAGATATAAGTGCTGCTACTGGTAACGCTACTCAGCAAACATCAGGTTCATGGCAGTATGTTGGCAGAAATTTATCTTACTTTTCTCGAATATTGTATGATTTTCAAGAAAAGTATTACTTTTCATTTACAGGAAGGGTTGATGGATCTACATCATTTGGAGCAAATAATAAATTTGGATTTTTTCCATCAGCATCTTTAGGTTGGGTTATTTCAAAAGAAGATTTTTTCGAAGATGCTCCTGTAGATTATTTAAAATTTAGAGCAAGTTATGGTTCTTTAGGGAATGATAATATAAATCCGCAATTTGCATTAATTTCTACTTTTCCAAGTTACACATTTGATGGAAGTATTATTAATGGATCTGCTTTAGGTTCTGTACCAAATGAAGCTGTTTCTTGGGAAAACCAAGTACAAATGAATTTTGGTATCGATACAAGATTATTTGATAATAAATTATCTGTCACTGTGGATTATTTTGAGAAAACAGTAGACGATTTATTATTTAGTCCTAATTTATCTCTTTATCTAGGAACCCCAAGTTTCCCAACTACTAATATTGGAAAAACTCAAAGTACTGGGATAGATGCATCTTTATCTTATAATACAACCATAGGTAAAGATTTCAATATAAGCACAAATGTTAATTTTACAACTTCAGACAATGAGGTATTAGCTATAAATAATGGTGATAAATTCATTTGGGGAGCCGGTTATGGAATTCCATATACTCCCATCGTAAGATTTGAAGAGGGTTATAGCCCAGGATACTTCTTTGGATATAAAACGGATGGAATATTTCAAAATCAATCTGAAGTAAATTCTCATGCTACTCAAAATGGTGCTGCACCAGGAGATATTAGGTTTACTGATGTTAATGGTGATGGAGTTATTGATGATAATGATAGGACTGAAATTGGTGATCCATTTGCAGATTTTACTATTGGTTGGAATTTAGCAATTGATTACAAGAACTTTGATTTTAGTGTATTTACATATGCATCTGTTGGAAATGATATCTATAGAGCTTATGAAAGAAACCTAAACTACACAAACAGATTCGCTTCAACTTTAGATAGATGGACTGGAGCTGGAACTAGCAATTCTGAGCCAAGAGTAAGTTTTGTTGACTCTAACAATAATAGAAGAGCATCAGATAGATACATAGAAGACGGGAGTTATTTAAGAATTAAAAATATTCAATTAGGATATACTTTTCCTCAATCTTTTGCTGAGCAAATAGGTTTTGATGAGATTAGAGCTTATACACAAGTAAAAAATGCATTAACTATTACTGAATATTCTGGATATGATCCAGAAATCTCAAATGGTGGTGTACTAAATACAGGTATAGATATAGGGACATACCCGCAACCAAGAATCTGGTCGATGGGATTAAATATTAAATTTTAATAATAGAAATTATGAAAAAACTAAAACAAATATTTTTATTAGTAAGCATTAGCATACTGTCATTCACATGTGCTGATCACGTAGATTATGAACCAATTGAAGGCTATGCAATCACAGCAGATGTTTACTTTCAAAATGAAAGTGACTATGAAGCAGCATTAATTGGAACATATGATGTTTTACAATGGTTGTATTTAAACTCATTAATTGGAGATATCGCTTCAGACAATTCTTTATGTGGTGGGGAGAGTGCTACAGATGTTATCGGTTTACAACAAATCGATGATATGACTCACTATCCAAATAATGACAATTTAAGATCAATATGGCAATGGCTTTATGAAGGAGTTAATAGAGCTAATTACATGGAAGAGAATAAATCATTACTTGATTTTGAATCAAAGAACGCTTTATATGGAGAAGTATACTTTTTAAGAGCTTACTACTATTTTGAATTAGTGAAATTTTTCGGGGATGTTCCTTTATTTGTTGATGCTAGATTAACTGCAGCAGATGCGGGGACTTTATCTAGAACACCAAAAGAAGAAGTTTACGCACAGATTGAAGTTGATTTACAAAATGCAATTTCTAATCTTCCAAATTCACAATCTCAGCTTGGGAGAGTAAATAAGTATACTGCAAATGCACTTCTTGGTAAAGTTTTATTATACCAAGATAAATTTTCAGAAGCAGCAGTAGCGTTTGATCAAGTTATTGGCGTTTATTCATTAGTTGCTGATTATGGAAGTCAATTTTTATCCTTTGGCGAGAATGGACCTGAATCTGTGTTTGAAATTCAATACACTAATACATCTAATTGGTACGATTGGGGTTGTCCTCAATGTTCTGAAGGAAATTTCGGAATTATACATAACGGTCCTAGAGGATGGGATGGACCTGAATATGCACAAGGATGGAGTTTTAATGTTCCTGTAAATTCTCATTATGAATCTTTTGAAGAAGGTGATATTAGAAGAGATGCTTCTATTCTTGATATGGTTGCATATGCTACTGCAACTGGGGCTAACTATACTGAAGGTTATGAACATACTGGATATTACAACAATAAATATATCCCTAGAGCTGGACAAAGTGGAGCTCAAACTGAACTAAACTATTTAAATAATTACAGAGCAATCAGATATGCTGATGTTTTATTAATGGCAGCTGAAGCAAATAATAGAGGCGGTATAAGTGATGCGCTAGCTCAACAATATTTAAATGAAGTAAGAATGAGAGCTTTTGGTGATACAGATCACGATATAACTGCTACTGGAACTGCTTTAACTGATGCTATTTGGGCAGAAAGAAATTTTGAACTTTCTATGGAAGGTCACCGATTTTTTGATTTAGTTAGAACTAATAAAGCAGCTTCTACAATTAATGGATTTGTTGAAGGAAAGCATGAAGTCTTTCCTATACCTCAAGCAGAAATTGATATTTCTGGTTTAACTCAAAATCCTGGTTACTAAAAAAATAATATATATAACATGAAAAAATTTAAATATTTATTAAACATATTTCTAGCTTCAATATTAGTTTTTGCTTGTGTAGAAGAAATAGAGAACAATATTGATTTTGTTGATACAATAGATGTGCCAACAAATATTTCAGCAATGATTAGTATTACTCAAGACAACACAGGGGTAGTTACTATCACTCCGACTGGTGAAGGAGTCGTTAGCTATTCAGTTGATTTCGGAGATGGTTCTAATGAATCAGAATCAATTAACCCTGGTAATTCAGTAGTTCACACATATCCTGAAGGGACTTATGAAGCAACTATAATTGCTGTTGGTTTAAATGGAGAAGTTACTGAAACCGTAGTTTCGGTTGTAGTATCTTACTCTGCACCTGAAAACTTAGTTGTTGTGATAAATAATGTACCTGGAAATCCATTTGATATAAATGTATCTGCAACTGCAGATTTGGCTGCATCATTTGAAGTTTATTTTGGAGATCAAGGTCCAGAAGAAGCTCCCACTCCATTACAAATCGGAGAAACACTAACTTACACTTACTCAGCTGTTGGGGAATATTCTGTTACCGTAGTTGCCTTAAGTGGTGGAGCTGCTACAACAGAATATATTGAAGTGATTACAATTACAAATCCATTATTAATGCCAATTGATTTTGAAGATGTAACTTTAAACTATTCGTTTGTTGATTTTGGAAATGCACAAAGTACCGTAATCCCTAATCCAGATCCAACTGGTGTAAACACTAGTGAAACTGTTGGTCAATCGTTTAAGTTTAATGGTGCCGAAGTATGGGCTGGTTCATTTTTAACTATTGATGAACCTGTTGATTTTTCTTCACTTAACAATATAGCTGTAGATGTTTGGACATCTGAATTTGGAGAGGTAGTTAAGTTAAAACTTGAAAATTCAGCTAACCCAGATATTAACACTGAAGTTGATATGACGACATCTGTAAATCAGGGATGGGAAACTTTAATATATGATTTTAGCGCATCAGATCTTTCGCAAGATTATGATAGAATTGTTATCTTCTTTGATTTTGGAAATGTCGGAGATGATACATCTTATTATTTTGATAACATTAGATTATCACTACCTGCAGTATCCAACTTCACTACTGTTGAAGATTTTCAAGGGGAATTACCTGGAAACTTTGCATTTGGTGGAGTAGAAGGAGTTCAATTAGTAGCTAATCCAAACCCGTCAGGGACAAATACAACCTCTACAGTTATGCAGTGTACAAAGACTGAAGGAGCTGAAGTTTGGGGAGGAATGGGATTTGCAGTTAATGGAATTATAAATTTTAATGGTACAAATCAAATAAAACTTAATTCCTATGCTCCAGAAGCTGGTAAAGTTGTAAAAGTAAAACTTGAGACTATTGAAGGAAACGTGGATGGGTTGACATACGAATTTGATATGACAACTACAGTTGCTAATCAGTGGGAAGTATTAACATACGATTTTTCTGCAGCACCAGATTTAGATTACGTTTCTTTTATAGTATTTTATGATTTTGGAAATCAAAATGCAGGAGTATACCACTTTGATGAAATCCAGGTTGGCATGGGTGAATATATTCCTTCACAAGCACCATCTATTGCCATAGAAAATTTTGAAGGGGAATTACCTGGCAACTTTGCATTTGGTGGAGTAGAAGGAGTTCAAATTGTAGAAAACCCTAACGGTACTGGAACTAATACCACTGCAAATGTTATGCAATGTACTAAAACAGAAGGGTCCGAAGTATGGGGAGGAATGGGAATAGCTGTTCCAGCAATTAACTTTAATGCGGCTGGAATGAATCAAATTCAAATTCAATCGTATTCACCTGAAGCTGGTAAAGTTATAAAAGTTAAATTAGAAACAGTAGAAGGTAATGTTGATGGACTTGTTTATGAATTTGACATGACTACAACTGTAGCTAATGAGTGGGAAACATTAACTTATGATTTCAGTTTAGCACCAGATTTAGATTACGTTTCTTTTATAGTATTTTATGATTTTGGAAATACGGGAGAAGGAGTATATCACTTTGATGAAATAAAATTGGTTAATTAAAAAAATATAACAATGAAAAAAATAAAATATTTATTTAAATCGCTATTTGTAATTACTGTATTAGTTTTCACTTCATGTGAAACTGATGACCACGAATTTGGTGATATTACAAACCCTACAAACCTACAAGTATCTGCAGATATTATTGGTTTTGATGCTAATAATCCAAATGGAGATGGTAGTGGTACTGTCCATTTAACAGCTATCGCTGACAATGCAATCACATATAAATTTGTCCAAGATGGAGTGGAGACAATGAGTCCAAGTGGAATGATTACTTATAATTTCTCTAATACTGGCTTAAACACATATGATGTGACTGTAATAGCAATAGGAACTGCTGGTGTTGTTTCCAACACATCTGTTTCATTAGATGTTTTGGTTCTATATTCAGCTCCAGTAGATTTATTAGAAGCAATGTTTACATCAAGCTGGAGGGTAACAGCAGAAGAATTCGGTCATATGGGAGTTGGTCCAGTTGAAGAAGATTTACCAATTTGGTGGGAAGCAGCAGCTTTTGATAAGGTTGATACTGGAATGTATGACGATAGGTATACATTTTCACCAGACGGAACTTTAACAGTTGAAACTTTTGGTAGTATTTTCGGAAAAGCACCGCCACTAGCGGATGAGTTTATTGGAGATCAAGGTTTAGAAGTAAATGGTAATAATGAGTATGAATATTACCCTACTGAAGATTTTATATCTAATTGGTCAATTGGTGCTCCAGGTGGTGAAGAACATATTTCTCTTTCAGGGAATGGATTTTTTGGATTTTATGTCGGAGGTACACATACCTATAAAATCATTAGTAGATCATCTAATACTTTATACCTAAAAACTGTAGGTTTTGAAGGATTAGCATGGTATATTAAAATGACTAATGAGCAGTAAAAACCATTAATTAACTATTTAAAAAGAGAGAAATAATTAATTATTTCTCTCTTTTTAGTTATATTTATTTCCTTAAAATTTTACATATGTTAAGATTACTTGTTTTTTTTGTTTTAACGATAACTTCTTGTTCAAGTGAAACCTCAAATAACGGAGGTAATAACCCAATTGCTGAAGAAATTATACCATCTAACTTAACCCTTACAATAGATCTATTTGGGGCGGATACAGATAATGTTCACGGAGATGGAAGCGGTGTTATATATTGTACTGCATCGGCTATTGATGCCGATAATTATGAATTTAGATTTGGTAATGGAGATGTTATAGAAAGTGTTACAGGCAATGTTCAATATACTTATACTACAACTGGGTTAAATAATTATACAGTATATGTTTATGCTTATTCATCTACAGGGAATTATATTGTGGAATTTGAATCTATCGATTTATATGTTACTGACGATAGTATTGAAGCTGGGTTAATTTGGTCTGAAGAATTTAATGAAACCGGTGCTGTAAATAATAATAATTGGACTCATGAAATAGGCAATGGTAATTGGGGTTGGGGAAATGGTGAATCTCAATACTACACAAATAGATTAGAAAACTCTAGAGTTGAAGAGGGTGTGTTAAAGATAACAGCAAAAACAGAATCTTATCAAGGGTTTAATTACACTTCATCAAGATTGATTAGTAAAGATAAGTTTGAATTTCAGTACGGAAGAGTAAAAATTAGAGCTAAACTTCCAATGGGTAGTGGAACTTGGCCAGCACTTTGGATGTTGGGAGAAAATATAAGTTCAGTTGGATGGCCTGCTTGTGGCGAGATAGATATCATGGAACATTGGGGTCATAACCCAACTGTTGTGGCCGGGTCTATACATACTCCTTACAGTAGTGGTGACACATGGACCAATGGACACTATAACGTGTCTGATTACACGGATTTTCATGTATATTCAATTAACTGGACTTCTGAAAAAATTCAATTTTTTATTGATGACAACCTGTATTACACTTATAATCCATCCAATAAAAATACTGAAAACTGGCCTTTTGATGCTCCACATTTTTTTATTTTAAATGTAGCTATGGGCGCAAGCTGGTTTGATATTGCTCCTGATTTTGTAGAATCAACAATGGAAGTAGACTATATTAGGGTTTACGAGAATTAAATAATAATAATAAAACATCAAATAAATGAAATCAACTATTTTAAAATTAATTTTATCTGTATTTATAGCTTTCAATTTTAGCTGTGACAGCAACCATTCTGATAAAGAAGTATTTATTGATGATTTATTATCTAAAATGACTCTAGATGAAAAAATAGGCCAAATGAATCAATATAATGGATTCTGGGATGCAACTGGACCTCTTCCAAATGCTGGTTATGAAAAAAATAGATATGATGATTTAAGAAATGGAATGGTTGGTTCAATGTTAAATGTTATTGGAGTTGAAAATGTATATGCACTACAAAAAATTGCCGTTGAAGAAACTAGATTAGGTATTCCTTTAATTTTTGGTTTTGATGTAATTCATGGATATAAAACAATTAGCCCAATACCACTAGGTGAATCAGCTAGCTGGGACATTAAAGCTATCGAAAAATCAGCAAGAGTAGCTGCTGAAGAAGCTGCTGCTGCTGGATTAAATTGGACTTTTGCTCCAATGGTAGATATTTATAGAGATGCCAGATGGGGTAGAGTTATGGAAGGTGCTGGGGAAGATACTTATTTAGGAAGTGTTATTGCTGCAGCAAGAGTAAAAGGGTTTCAAGGTAGTGATTTGTCTGATTTTTCTACAATAGCTGCATGCGCAAAGCATTTCGCTGCTTATGGCTTTCCAGAAGCAGGAAGAGATTACAACACAGCTGACATCAATAAATATACCTTATACAATAATGTATTCCCACCTTTTAAAGCAGCTCTAGATGCCGGAGTTAAAACTTTTATGAACTCATTTAATACCTTAAATGAAATTCCAGCAACTGGAAGTAAGTTTTTACAGCGTGAAATTTTAAAAGGTAAATGGGGGTTTGATGGATTTGTTGTTTCTGATTGGGGATCAATTGGAGAAATGATTCCTCATGGTTACGCGGAAGACGGAAATCATGCTGCTGAACTCGCTATTAATGCAGGTTCAGATATGGATATGGAATCTAGTCTTTATGTAACAGAATTACAAAGTTTAGTTAAAGAAGGCAAGGTTGAAGAAATTTTGATAGATGATGCGGCAAGAAGAATATTAGGAGTAAAATATGATTTGGGATTATTTGAAAATCCATTTAAGTATTGCGATAAAGAAAGAGAAAAAAATGTCATAGGGAGTAAAGAAAACCAATTAGCTGCCTTAGATATGGCAAAGAAATCTATTGTTTTACTAAAAAATAATAACCAGCTTTTACCCTTAAAAAAGAAAGGACAGAAAATCACACTAATAGGTCACTTAGCTAATGACAACAACAGTCCATTAGGTAACTGGAGAGGAGCAGCTGACAGTAATACTGCGGTAACTGTATTAGAAGGTTTAGAGGGTTATGGAGAGAACTCTATAACTTATAGAAAAGGGGTGGATTTGTATTATGGGGAAACTAATTTTCATAGCCGAGTTAACTTAAATCATACTGATAAAACTGGTTTTAAAGAAGCTAAAATTGCAGCTAAATCTGCCGATGTCGTTGTTATGGTATTAGGAGAGGAAGGATTTCAATCCGGAGAAGGAAGAAGTAGGACAGAGCTTGGTCTCCCTGGGTTACAGCAGGAATTGTTAGAAGAAATTTACAAGGTTAATAAGAATATTGTTTTAGTGTTAATGAACGGAAGACCACTTAATTTAACCTGGGCTGATAAAAACATTCCAACTATTTTAGAAACATGGCATCTTGGTTCTCAATCAGGAAACGCAATTGCTGAAGTTATTTATGGGGATTATAATCCAAGTGGTAAGCTAACTATGTCATTTCCAAGAAATGTTGGTCAATCTCCAATTTATTATAACTACAAAAAAACAGGAAGACCTGGAGCTTCATCTGCCGAAGTTACAACGTCGACCTATGCTGATGTTGAAAACAGTCCTTTGTATCCTTTTGGATATGGATTAAGCTATACAAATTTTGATTATTCAGAATTAAAATTAAGTGGCGATAAGATGAATAGAAAAAATATAATTTCGGCATCCATTAATATTACTAACTCTGGTGATTTTAAAGGTAAGGAAGTTGTTCAAATGTACATTAGAGATCATTCGGGTAGTTTAGCAAGGCCAGTGAAAGAGTTGAAAGGGTTTGAGTTAATAGAATTAAATCCAGGAGAGACTAAAGAGGTTGTGTTTCAAATTGATAACTCTTCTTTAACATATTTTACAGCAAATGACAAGTGGGAGTCCGAAATAGGCAAATTTAGTGTGTATATTGGGAGTAATTCTGATGTTCAGAAAAATAAGACATTCAATTTAACTAATTAATTATAATGATAACTTTAAAACAGCTAGCCAAAGAATTAAATGTATCAGTTTCTACTGTTTCAAAAGCCATGAACAATAGTGAGGAAATTAGTACAGATACAATTAATAGAGTTCAAAAACTAGCTACAGAGTTGAACTATAAAAGGAATAAAATTGCCTTAAGTCTTAAGAGTAATAAAACGCTTACGCTGGGTGTAATTCTTCCAGATATTTTAAATAGATTTTATGCTAAAGTATTGTACGGGATTCAAATAGCAGCAGAAGAATTAGGATACGATATTATCACATTTTTTTCAAGAGAATCAATGTCAAAAGAAATTGATTATTTGCAAATAATTGGTTCAGGAACAGTAGATGGAGTATTGCTAGCTCTTTCTGAAGAAACACTGAATAAGAATGAATTTTCTCATATAAAAGATTTAACATTAAATAATACACCGTTAGTGATGCTTGATAGAATTACTGACAAAATAAGTTGTGATAAAGTTATAATTGATGATTTTGATGCTATATATAATGAAGTGAAAAGTCTAGCAAAAATGGGTCGTAAACGAATAGGGTTTATAACTGCTATAAACAATTTAAATGTTGGCCACTACAGAAGTAATGGTTACAGAAAAGCTTCAATTGATTTTTTTGGTAAATGTGATGAAGAACTAATATTAAAACTTGCCCATCAAACTAACATCAGCCATACCCAAAATAGCGAGTATTATAGAACAGCTGCACATAAATCTATTGAACAGTTTATTGCAAATACTCCAGGCTTAGATGCAATTATTGCTGCGGATAATATTTCTGGAATTTTAGCAGTAAATATAGGTTCTAAATTAAATATAGATATTCCGAAAGATTTATCAATTGTTGGTTTTGGAGATAAATTAACATCAATGCTTTCACACCCACAACTAACAACGATTAATCAACATGCAGTACAAATCGGTAAGAGGTCTGTAGAGTTGTTAATTAAAAGGATTAAGAGTAAATCAACTGACAATTCTTTTGTAACTGAAATCATTCAAACTTCAACAGGAGGTGGTTCATCAAAATAAAATATCCCAGTTAGTAATTACTAATATTATATAGATTACTAAAAAAGAGACTGCTGTAAAAAATTTAATTATTGAAGAAGTTATAATACCAATTAGTGAGCCCATAGCAGGCTTAATTCCTTCAGAAAGTTGTTTCCCTCCTAAAATCTCACCAATAAGTGCTCCTAAAAAAGCTCCAATAATAATCCCAAAGGGCACAGGACTTATTAAACCTATCAACAGTCCAATTGAAGTTCCAATAATTCCATATTTACTTCCACCAAAATATTTAGAGCCAATAATTGGTATAAAATAATCAAGAATAAAAATTGTAATACCTATAACAAATGTTGTTATAAGCAATGTATTATTATTTGGAAAATTTTGAATTTGAGAAAGAGTAAATAATCCAAACCAACTAGTAATAGGTCCTGGAATAATTGGAATAAAGCTTCCAATAAGACCGGTGATAATTAAAATTACAGATAGAATTAATAAAAATGAATTCATGAATTTAAATATTTATTTAAAGATAATTAATTATCATATATGATATTAGTTTATAATTTTTTGTAATTTCAATCTTATAATACAATAAATGAAATATTATATAGCTTCCTTTTTAATTTTAGTTGTTTTTTCATGTGATTTAACAATAAATAAAGAGCTGTCAGTTAATCAATTAGTGTCTGATGAATTAGAAACGTTTAATTGGAATGATGTTGACACATACCCTAGATTTCAAAACTGTGATACTATTATCAATAAAGAATTAAACTTTCAATGTTTTGTAAATACTTTAACTTCAAAAGTGCAAACCAATTTGAGTAATACTGGCGTTATAGTTGATAAATCAATTAAAGATACTGTAATGATTAGCTTCAGGGTTTCCGATAAAGGAAAGATAACTTTGGATGAACTCTTTTCTGAGAGTGAGGTTTTAAATGTTAATTTATTAATTGATTCTATATTTAAACTTAGCATTTTAGACTTGCCTAAATTGTATCCAGCTATTAAAAGAGGTCAGCCAGTAAACACAAAATTTAAATTACCAATCTTAGTATCCACAAATTAATCAGTTATTTATAATGAGTAAAGAACGTATTATATTAGGAATTGACCCTGGAACTACTATTATGGGTTTTGGAATTATAAAAGTTATAGATAATAAAATGATTTTTCTTCAGCTTAATGAATTAAATCTGGTTAAATACAAAGATCATTATTTAAAATTAAAATTGATTTACGAAAGAACGAGTGAGTTAATTGACTCTTTTCATCCAGATGAAATTGCGATAGAAGCTCCTTTTTTTGGTAAAAATGTTCAAAGTATGTTGAAACTTGGAAGAGCACAGGGTGTTGCTATGGCCGCAGGTCTAAATAAGGAAATTCCAATTACAGAGTATTTGCCAAAAAAAATCAAGATGTCTATAACAGGTAATGGAAATGCAAGTAAAGAGCAAGTTGCTAAGATGCTACAAGGAATGTTTAAGTTGAAGGAATTACCTAAAAATTTAGATGCAACTGATGGTTTGGCAGCTGCAGTCTGCCATTATTATAACTCCGGTAAATTAACTGGAGAAAAAAATTATTCTGGCTGGTCTAGTTTTATTAAACAGAATGAAACTAGACTAAAAAAGTAATTTTTTATGTGTCCAGATTAGTATAAGTACAGAGAAATTTAATTTTTAAATTAATTAACATATAATATACGTGTCAGGGATTTATATTCATATTCCATTTTGCAAGAAAGCTTGTCACTATTGTGATTTTCACTTTTCTACATCCTTTAAGTATAAGGATAAAATGATTAAGTCATTAAATAATGAAATTGTGGTAAGAAAAGATGAATTTAAAAATGAAATAATCGAATCAATTTATTTTGGAGGAGGTACACCATCGGTGTTAAGTATAAATGAAATAAACTCTTTGATTCATTCAGTCTGTAACAACTACGATGTTTTAGATTCTGTTGAAGTTACATTAGAAGCTAATCCCGATGATTTAACAGAAGAAAAGATAATAGAATTATCAAACAGTAGAGTAAATAGACTAAGTATAGGAGTACAATCTTTTTTTCAACAAGACTTAGTGTTAATGAATAGATCTCATACTGATAAGCAAGCTATTGAATGCATAGAATTTGCGAGTAAACATTTCGACAACATCTCAGTAGATTTAATCTACGGAATTCCTGGGCTTGATAATAGTAGATGGAAACAAAACATTGATATTATACTATCTTATAATATTACTCATATATCTGCTTACGCTTTAACTGTTGAGCCAAAAACTGCCTTAAAACAATATATTGACAAAGGGATAATTGATGATGTAGATGATGATCAATTACAAGAACAATTTTATATTTTACTTGAAATGTTAGAGGCAAATAAATATGAAAACTATGAGTTGTCAAACTTTGCATTAGACAAACAGTATAGTGTAAATAATTCTGCATATTGGCAAGGAAAAAAATATCTTGGGATAGGTCCTTCAGCACATTCATTTAATGGTAATGAGAGATTTTGGAATGTAAAAAATAACCTGAAGTATATTGATTCAATAAATAAAAATATTTTACCCTACACTAAAGAAAGTTTGACCAAAATTGATAAATTTAACGAAACAATTATGTGTGGTTTAAGAACTAATTGGGGAGTTTCTTTAACAAAAATAAATAGTGATTTTGGCTCTAGTTACAAGAATCAGTTAATAAAAAATGCTCAGAAATACATTAATAAAAACTTTCTTTTTATCAAAAATGATTTTTTATATATTTCAAGAAAAGGTAAGTTTTTATCTGATGGAATTGCTTCTGATTTATTTATATTAAATTAGAATAAAAAATATAACTTTAATAAAAAATATAAATTATGGAATGGGAAGGTGTGATGCCAGCTGTGACAACTAAGTTTACAAGCGATGATGAACTAGATTTTGAAATGTTCAATAAAAATATTATTGCACAAATAGAGGCTGGAGTTAGCGGTATAGTTTTAGGTGGGACCTTGGGTGAGGCTAGTACTTTAACAAGAAATGAAAAAAGTGCATTAATAAAAAACACTGTGGATATTATTGAAAATAAAATCCCAGTATTAATGAATATTGCAGAGCAATCAACTTCTGAGGCTATTACTGCTGTAAAAAAAGCAGAAAATGATGGTGTTTCTGGCTTAATGATATTGCCTCCAATGAGATACAAAGCTAGCGATGATGAAACAGTTACTTATTTTAAATCAATAGCTCAAAGTACTTCATTACCTATAATGATTTATAATAATCCAGTAGATTATAAAATTGAAGTTACATTAGATATGTTTGATCAATTATTGGAATGTGAAAATATTCAGGCAGTAAAAGAATCAACTAGAGACGTGTCTAATGTTACTAGAATTATTAATTATTTTGGGGATCGGTTAAAGATAATGACAGGTGTTGATACTCTGGCTTTAGAAAGTTTATTAATGGGTGCAAATGGTTGGATAGCAGGACTAGTTGATGCTTTTCCAAGAGAAACAGTTGCGATCTATAAATTACAAAAGGCCGGTTATATAAAAGAAGCATTAGAAATATATCGTTGGTTTTTGCCACTACTTGAACTTGATATTAATTCAAAATTAGTTCAAAATATAAAACTAGCTGAAAAATATACAGGTATAGGAACTGAGAATGTTAGAGCTCCTAGACTACCACTTATTGGAGATGAAAGAAAACGAGTTATTAAAATAATAGAAAGTAGTTTACAGACAAGACCAGACCTTTCAAAATACAATTATTAATATGTTACATGGAAAAAATTACATCGGAAATAGCTTGTCCTCAAAAGGAAAAGTAACTTTTAAAACTTTTAATCCTAAACTTAATCAAAATAATGAATGTGATTTTACGGAGGCAACTGTAGATGAAGTAAATAAGGCAGCTAATTTAGCATATAATGCCTTTTTAGAATACAAAAATGTAGATAGCGAAAAAAAATCAAATTTTTTAAATATAATTGTTGAACGATTACTGTTAATTGAAGATGATATAGTGAAAGTTTATTGTAGTGAGACTGGCCTTCCTGAGGGAAGGGCAAAAGGGGAGCTGGGTAGAACAGTTGGGCAGTTAAGAGCCTTTTCAGATTTGTTGAAAAAAGGGGATTGGGTTAATGCATCAATTGATACAGCTGACCTTCACAGAATTCCTTTACCTAAGCCTGATTTAAGAAAAATGTCAATTCCACTTGGTCCAGTAGTAGTTTTTGGAGCTAGTAATTTCCCTCTAGCTTATTCAACTGCAGGTGGAGATACTGCTTCTGCTTTAGCGGCTGGTTGTTCTGTAATAGTTAAATCTCACCCAATGCATGCGGGTACAGGAGAGCTCGTATCCTCTGCAATTATTGAAGCTGTTAAAATTACAGGAATGCCAGATGGAATTTTTTCAAACATTAATAGTAGTGGTATACAAACTGGAATTGATCTAGTTAATAATCATTTAGTTAAAGCAGTTGGCTTTACGGGCAGTTTAAATGCAGGTAGGTCTTTATTGAATTTAGCTAATAAAAGAAATGAACCTATCCCTGTATTCGCTGAAATGGGTAGTGTTAATCCAGTTATTATCTTGCCAGAAATACTGCAAAATGATTGTGATAGTCTAGCAGCTAATTATGCAAAATCAATTACTTTAGGTTCTGGTCAATTTTGTACAAATCCTGGTATTATTATTGGCCTCAAGTCAGATATCTTCACTCAGTTTGTCAATTCATTAAGTTCAAGTATTTTAGATATCTCCCCAAGCTGTATGTTGCATCCTAATATTTTGAAAAACTTTGAAAAAAATAAAAACAAATTAATTTCCAGTAATAGTGTTAAAGTAGTTGCAGATTTTAAGTCTTCAACAAAACCTAATTATTCAAGCCAAGCATTAGCACTTGTTGGAGGTTTAGACTTTATTAATAACAGGGATTTACAAGAAGAAATATTTGGTCCATTTTCATTAATAGTTGAGTGTGAAGATATGCAACAATTAAAATCTGTAGTGAAACAAATTAGTGGTCAATTAACTGGAACTATTCTAGCTAGCAATAATGAAATGTCATTAAATAAAGATTTAATAGATATACTTAAAGAAAGAGTAGGAAGAATTATTTTCAATGGAGTACCTACTGGAGTAGAAGTTAACGCTTCAATGTTACACGGTGGTCCTTATCCAGCATCTACAGATAGTAGGTTTACAGCAGTTGGGGTTAAATCTATTGACAGATGGGTGAGGCCCTTAAGTTATCAGGATTTTCCAAATGAATTACTTCCGGACTCATTACAAGACAACAACCCAAAAAACATACTCCGACTTGTAAATGGAATATACACCAAAAATAAAATATAAATGAAAAATTCAGTCTTATCAGTATTAGGTATAATTTTATTAGTGACGGCAATTGTTATTAAATTTTCAGAAAATTCAGAAAAAGAACTACAAAAAATAATAACCAACTACCAAGAGCATGAGGCATATGATAGTAAAGAATATCCCCTGGGGTTATTTACTAAAGATCATTATGAAAGTGAAGCTAAATTTGCACAAGACTTATTAAACCAATTGGCAGACCTTGATACTAATGCCTTGAATGAAAATGATTTGATTTCTTATAAATTATTGAAATTTGAATTGAACGACATTATAGATTATTTTAATTTTGAGAGATTTTTAAACCCCTTACTTTCCGATTCGGGATTTCATAGTAGTTTAAATTATATGGTAAGACCATTAGGGAGTTATAGGAAGGTTAAAGAATACTTAACTAAATTAAATTCTCTTCCAGAATTTGTAGATCAAAATCTAACTAATATTAGAATTGGATTAGAAAAAGGGGTATCACAGCCTCTAGTTATTTTTGATGGATATGAGTCAACCTACAATGACCATATTACAATAAACCATCTAGACAATTATTTTTATTCCCCTTTTAAAAATCTACCTAATGACATTTCTGATATTCAAGAAGACTCAATTAATAGGGTTGCTAAACTTGCAATTGAGCAAGTTGTTGTACCTCAATTCAAAAGGATTAAAGAATTTTTTGAAACTGAATATTATCCAAAAACTAGAACTGATATAGGGGTTTCAAGTACTCCAAACGGGAATGAATATTATCAAAATAGAATTAATTATTATACAACAAGTAAAGAGTATTCTGCAGAAAAAATACATGAAATAGGATTGGGTGAAGTTGCTAGAATAAAAAAAGAAATGGAAAAAATTATTGAGGATTTAAATTTTCAAGGTTCATTTGAAGATTTCTTTAATTTCTTAAGAACAGATGATCAATTTTATGCAAAAACTCCAAAAGAATTATTGATGTTTGCAAGAGACATTGCTAAAAGAGCAGATGAGCAATTACCTAGGTTTTTTAAAACTTTACCAAGAAAACCATATGGAGTGGCTCCTGTTCCAGATGCAATCGCTCCTAAATATACTGGCGGTAGGTATGTTGGAACCTCAAAAAACAGTACCGATCCAGGGTATTACTGGGTTAACACTTATGATTTAAAGAGTAGAACATTGTACACTATTCCTGCATTAACTGTCCATGAAGCGGTCCCTGGACATCATCTTCAAGGAGCGTTAAATAATGAATTAGGTAATAGAATCCCAAGCTTTAGAAAAAATTTATATTTATCAGCTTACGGAGAAGGCTGGGGGCTTTACACTGAATATTTAGCTGAAGAAATGGGTATCTATACAACTCCATATGAGCATTTTGGAAAGCTTACATATGAAATGTGGAGAGCATGTAGATTGGTTGTTGATACAGGAATTCATGCATTTGACTGGTCTAAACAAATGGTTTTAGATTATATGTCTTCAAATACAGCACTTTCTTTGCATGAAATTAATACAGAAACAGACAGATATATATCCTGGCCTGGACAAGCGCTTTCGTATAAAATCGGAGAATTGAAGATTAGAGAATTAAGATCTATTGCTGAAAAGGAGTTAGGTTCTGATTTTGATATTCGTGAATTTCATGAAATAATTTTATCTGAAGGGACTGTTACTTTAGCTATATTAGAATCTAGAGTTTTAAACTATATTGAGAAAGCTAACAATGAGTAGATCAGTTTTTACATGTATTGATGCTCACACTTGTGGTAACCCAGTTAGATTAATTGTAGAAGGAGCTCCTGTTCTTCAGGGGGTTGATATGAGCGAAAAACGCCAGTTTTTTTTAAACAAATATGACTGGATAAGAAGAGGTTTAATGTTTGAGCCTAGAGGTCATGATATGATGAGCGGAGCGATTATATTCCCCCCTCATGACAAACAAAATGATTTTAGCATACTGTATATTGAAACGTCAGGATGTTTACCAATGTGTGGGCATGGAACAATAGGTGCTGTTACAATTGCTATAGAAGAAAAAATAGTCATTCCAAAAAATACAGGAAAACTAAATATTGAAACACCTGCTGGTTTAATCAAGGTTAAATATGAATTAGATGGAGATAAAGTCAAATCAGTAGAATTAATAAATGTTGATAGTTTTTTAGCAGTAGAGAATTATTCAATTTACTCTGAAAATTTAGGAGAAATCAATTTTGATGTGTCTTATGGAGGTAATTATTATGCAATTATTGAGCCTCAAAAAAACTTTACTGGTATTGAAAATTATACAGCCGGAGACATTATTAGATTTTCACAAGAAATAAGACAAAAAATCAATATTAAGTACCCTAGCATTTTCATACACCCTCAGGATTCTACAATTTGTGGAGTGAGTCATCTTTTATGGACAGGTGATACGATAGATAAAAATTCTAGTTCTAGAAATGCGGTTTTCTATGGGGATAAAGCTATTGATAGATCTCCTTGTGGTACTGGGACTTCTGCTAGAATGGCTCAGTTGTTTCATAAGGATAAATTAAAAATTGGAGAAGAATTTATTCATGAGAGTTATATTGGCTCTAAATTTATAGGTAAAATTGTAAGTGAATCTAGAGTGGGAGATTTTAAAGCTATCGTTCCATCTGTTAAAGGTTGGGCAAAGGTGTATGGTTATAATAAAATAGTTATAGATGAAGATGACCCATATGCTCATGGTTTTCAAGTAATATAATATGGATAAAGAAGTAGTAATAATTGGGGGAGGAATTATAGGGTTGTGTTCAGCATACTATATGCTTGAAAAGGGTCATAAAGTTACAATTATAGACAAATTAGATATGACCAGTGGAACCTCGTATATCAACTCTGGTTATTTATCTCCAAGTCATTTAATACCATTGTCGTCACCTGGAGCTATAAAGAATGGTTTAAAGTGGATGTTAAACCCATCTAGCCCATTATATATTAAGCCAAGATTAAACCTTGATTTATATAAATGGTTGTTTGCATTTGCAAAATCCTCAACTACAAAACATGTAAATAAATCAATCCCGCTTATTAAGGAGATTACAGTGTTTAGTCAAAAGCTATATGATGAGATTAAGAAGAAAGATAATTTTAATTTTCATTATGAAAAAAAAGGATTATTGATGCTATGTAAAACTCAAGAATATCTTGATGAAGAAAGTAGAGTGGTTGACATTGCGAAAGAGAACGGTTTAATTGCAAAAATGATTACTAAAGAGGATCTGAAAATTTTCGAACCTAATATTGAAATTGATGCTATTGGAGCTTCATATTATAATTGTGATTCCCATACTACTCCTTATGAATTTATGTGTAATATGAAAAATTATTTAATTAAAAATGGAGTCAAATTAATTAAAAATACAGAAGTAACAGATGTAAATATAAAAAATGGTATTATAAAGAACCTTATTTCAAATGACAAGAAAATTTATGCAGATCAGTTTGTGTTGTCTGCAGGATCATGGTCTAGTCTATTGAGTAAAAGGTTAGGGGTAAAGCTTTTGTTACAACCAGGAAAAGGATATAGTCTTAATGTGAATCGAAAAACAAACATTTCAATTCCTGCAATACTAGCAGAAGCAAAAGTAGCTATTACTCCAATGAATGGTTTTACTAGATTCGCTGGAACAATGGAAATCTCAGGTATAAATCATAAAATTAATAAATCTAGAGTAAGAGCAATCACTCAAGCGTCAAAAAAATACTATCCACAGTTAGATTTTACAAATGATGAAATTGATAATGTAAAATGTGGTTTAAGACCTGTAACTCCTGATGGATTACCTTATATAGGAAGATCTAGTAAATGTAAAAATTTAATTTTTGCTACTGGACATGCTATGATGGGATGGGGAATGGGTACGGCTACGGGGTTGGCTGTTTCTGAAATATTAGACAATATAAATCCGTCAATAAATATTGAAAACTATAGCCCTGATAGAAATTTTTAACTAGGATTTAGTTAACTAAATTTAAAAGTAATTGTTATTCTAGGCTTATTTTACTTTGATTTATTTTCTTGCCATAAATCAAAGTAGTGTTTGTAAAATAATGGGATAGTTTCAATTCCTTTAAAAAAGTTAAATAACCCAAAATGTTCATTTGGTGAATGAATAGCATCGGAATCAAGTCCAAATCCCATTAGTACAGACTTACTGTTAAGTACTTTTTCGAAAAGAGGAACAATTGGTATGCTACCACCACTTCTTTGAGCTATTGGCTTAGATCCAAATGCTTCCAAATAAGCTCTTTCTGCTGCTAAGTACTCAATACTATCTGTTTTTGTAACATAACCTTCACCTCCATGATGAGGGGTTACCTTAACTTTAACACCTTTCGGCGCAATCTTTTTAAAGTGATCGTTAAATAAATTTGTAATATTTTCAGATTTTTGATTAGGTACAAGTCTCATGGATATTTTGGCAAATGCTTTACTAGGAATGACTGTTTTAGCACCTTCACCAGTATATCCTCCCCATATACCATTTACATCTAATGTAGGCCTATACGAGTTTCTTTCATTTGTGACGTATCCAGCTTCCCCATAAGTGCTATCTATTCCTATTTCAGACTGATAATTATCTTTAGAAAAAGGAATTTTAGAAACTTCTATTCTTTCAGCTTCTGTCATTTCTGATACTTTATCATAAAAACCTGGTATAGTAATTTTGTTATTTTCATCATGAAGAGAAGAAATCATTTTTGATAAAATATTTATTGGATTTGCTACTGCTCCGCCATACAATCCTGAATGTAGGTCACGATCAGGTCCGGTAACTTCAACTTCAACATAACTCAACCCTCTTAATCCAGTTGTTATTGAAGGAATGTCGTTTGCTATCATCCCTGTGTCTGAAATCAAAATAACATCATTAGCGAGTTTGTTTTTATTTTCAATTAAAAATTTTTCTAGATTCACACTCCCAACTTCTTCTTCACCTTCAATCATGAATTTAATATTACATTTTAATTTGTCAAACTCCTTCATAAACTCAAAAGCCTTTAAATGCATGAACATTTGTCCTTTATCATCACATGCGCCTCTGGCATATATAGCTCCTTTTGGATGGTTTTTTGTTTTTTTAATAATCGGTTCAAAAGGAGGGTTATCCCATAGCTCTATTGGATCAGCTGGTTGAACATCATAATGTCCATAGACTAAAACAGTTGGAGTGTTTTCACTAATTATTTTCTCAGCATATACTATTGGGTGACCTGCAGTTTCTATTATTTCAATATTATCACAACCTATTTCTTTGAAATTGTTTTTTAAAAAAATTGCAGCATCTTTAACCTCATTTTTATAATTACTATCAGCACTTACTGATTTTATTTTTAACAAATCAAATAATTCGTTTAAAATTCTATCATTGTTGTTTTCTATAAATTGTTTTATTTCTTTCATCCTGTAAAAATACAAAACATGACAAACTTTTTTATTTAAGAAACATCTTAATTTTCAAACTATTGTTTATATTTGCATCCAATTTGCGGGCGTGGTGGAATTGGTAGACACGCTAGACTTAGGATCTAGTGCCGCAAGGTGTGAGAGTTCGAGTCTCTCCGCCCGCACTTTTTTCTCCATTAAAACCTAAGCCTTCAATAATGAATACTGTTAAAGATCTACTTGAGGTATTACTCTTAGAAAAAAAAGATGACTTTTTTATAGGTAAAAGTGAAACTGTTGGTAGTTTAAATGTTTTTGGAGGTCAGGTTCTAGCTCAATCTTTAAACGCTGCATACAGAACTATCCATAATAATAGAATATTGCATTCTCTTCATTCCTATTTTTTAGAGCCAGGTGATCTCAAAATACCTATCAAATATCAAGTTAATGATACTAGAGACGGAGGTAGTTTTTCCACAAGAAGGGTTACTGCTATTCAGGGAGATAAAACTATTTTTATATTAGCAGCTTCTTTTCATAAAAAAGAGTTTGGTTATGAACATTATAAAAAATTAGATAGAAAAATCGTATTTCCTGAAGAGCTAACTAGTTGGAGTCAGCTTGCAGATAAATTTGGTGATTTCATGCCATTTAAACTAAAGAGTTTTTTAAGTGTGGAAAGACCTGTTGAGTTTAAGCCTACCTTTATTCCAAACCTATCATCTAATGAAGATCTTCCACCTAAAATGGATGTCTGGTTTAAATTAAAGGGGAATATTCCTGATTTATCTATAGAAATAAAACATCAAATTCTTACTTATATTTCAGATTACAGTGTTTTGTGGTCATCAATTCTTCCTCATATGAAGAAAGTTAGTTTTTCTGATATTCAAATGGCAAGCCTAGACCATGCTATGTGGTTTTATAGAGACTTTGATTTTACGGATTGGCTTTTGTATACAATTGAAAGCCCTAACTCCGGAAATGCCAGAGGAGTAGCTCAAGGACACATATACAATAGAGCTGGAGTTCTTATCGCGTCTGTCGTTCAAGAAGGTTTAGTTAGGCCTGTAATTAGAAAAAAATAATTTTAACTACTATATTTGCATTAATTCGCTAGATGAAAAAAGAAGATTTTATTTTTACACATAATTATGATTCACCCTTAGAAGGTTGTTATCGTTGGGAATCGCCTAGTAATATAGCGCTAGTAAAGTACTGGGGTAAAAGTGAAGATCAAATTCCTAAAAACTCATCAATAAGCTTTACTTTAAAGAATTGTTTAACTAACACAAAACTAGAGTTTGTAAAGAAAAAATTAAAGTCTCAATTATTCGATTTTGATATTTTTTTTGATGGTAAACTTAAATTAGAATTTAAGCCTAAAGTCCATGTTTTTTTGGAAAGAATAAAAAAATACTGTCCCTATATATTAGAATATAAATTCACAATTAACACTACTAATACTTTCCCTCATAGTAGCGGAATTGCTTCATCCGCAAGTGGCGTGAGTGCATTAGCATTATGTATAATGTCAATTGAAAAAAGTATTGATCCAAGTATTTCAGAAGAATTTTTTTACAAAAAAGCATCTTTCTTAGCCAGATTAGGTTCTGGAAGTGCCTGCAGAAGCGTTAAAGGAAGTGTTAATTTGTGGGGTGCTCATAAATCTTTTAAAACTAGTTCTGACTTATTTTCAATTGATTCTCCTTTCAAAGTTAACGATGTGTTTATGTCATATCATGATGCTGTATTATTAGTAGATAAAGGAGTTAAAACAGTTTCAAGTACAGCTGGTCATGAGTTGATGAATGATCATTTATTTGGTGAAAAAAGATTTCAAGTAGCTCAAGATAATATTGATGAATTATCAATAATTTTAAAAAACGGAAATCTTGATGATTTTGTGAGGCTAGTAGAAAATGAAGCTTTAATGCTGCATGGTTTAATGATGACTAGTGATCCATCATATATTCTTTTAAAACCAAAGACATTACAAATAATTGAAGCTATACGTGAATTTAGATTTATAAATAAAATCCCTGTTTGCTTTACTTTAGATGCTGGAGCAAATGTACATGTTCTATTTCCTGATAAAAATTCAGTAGAGGTTTATAATTTTATAGATAGTAGCCTAAAAATTTATTGTGAAAACAATTCGTATATAAAAGATTGTGTTGGTTTTGGTGCTAAACAATTGTAAATTTGTATAAAATACAACTATGAAGGGCCCGTTATTTTATTCTAAAATATTATTGTTCGGTGAATACGGAATAATAAAAGATTCAAAAGGCTTATCTATTCCCTATAATTTTTATAATGGAGCTCTTAAGATTACAGATACAAATACTGAGGTTGCAAAGGACTCTAATGCTAAATTATTTAAATTTTACAATTATTTAAAAAATTTAAATAGTCCAATCGTTAATTTTAATTTAGACAAGTTTCATAATGATCTGCAATTAGGAATGCATTTTGATTCCTCTATTCCAGAGGGCTATGGTGTTGGTAGTAGTGGAGCATTAGTAGCTGCTATTTATGATTATTATGCAAATGATAAAATCACTGTCTTAGAGAATCTTACTAGAGAAAAATTATTAAAATTAAAAGATATTTTTTCTAACATGGAATCTTTTTTTCATGGTAAATCTTCTGGTTTAGACCCTTTAAATAGCTATTTAAGTATTCCAATTCTAATAAACTCTAAGAAAGATATAAAAGTAACTGGAATACCTTTTCAACAGAGAGTGGGAGAAGGTGCTGTTTTTTTATTAGACAGTGGAGAGGTAAGTACAACAGCTCCAATGATTAATATTTTTATGGAAAAGATGAAGAAAGATGGTTTCAGAAAAATGTTAAATGAAAAATTCATTAAATATACAAATAAGTGTGTTGAGGATTTTTTAAATGGAGACTTGGGTTCTCTTTTTCAAAATACTAAAAAATTATCAAAAATTGTTTTTGATAATTTTAAACCAATGATACCTAACAAATACCATTCTTTATGGAAAAAAGGAATTGAAAATGATTCCTATTTTCTGAAACTGTGTGGTTCTGGTGGTGGTGGTTATATCTTAGGTTTTGCTAAAGATATTGAGAAAGCAAAAAAAGAATTGATTGGTCACAAAATTGAAGTTGTATACCATTTCTAGAGATTAACTCTAACAATATATCATGAAGGGTATATTTTATAAATTTATAAGTTTATTTTCAGTAATTAGATTATATAATATTTTTATAATAATCATTGCTCAATACTTTACGTCTATTTTTATTGTGTCTATTGATAATACAATCTCTAATGTTATTTTTGATTCTCAGCTATTTCTACTTATAGTATCTTCGTCGATAGCAATCGCTTCTGGTTATATTATTAATAACTTTTATGACTATGAAAAGGATCTTATTAATAAGCCTGTTAAGTCAAAAATTGACAAAGTTGTTAGAAAAAGAACAAAATTAAATCTTTACATTTCTTTAAATATTTTGTGTGTATTCATTTCATCCTTTGTTTCATTAAGAGCTGTCCTATTTTTTTCAGCTTACATTTTTTTAATCTGGTTTTACTCACATAAATTAAAAAGAACACTTGTTGTTGGAAACATTGTATCCTCTGTTCTTTCAGTTATTCCTTTTCTTGTAATATTGATATATTATAAGAATTTTGAATCTATAATATTTATGTATGCAATGTTTTTGTTCTTAATTGTATATGTTAGGGAGTTGATCAAAGATTTAGAAAATATTAAGGGAGATTTCACTTTAAATTATAGGACAGTTCCGGTAGTTTATGGAGAGAAAATAAGTAAATATTTAATTACCATTTGTTTACTTTTAAATGTTGCTGTAACTTATTTCTTAATTAGTTATTTTGATACAGGAAACATGTACTATTACTATTACTTTAGTCTATTTTCATTAATGATATTTGTTTATGTCCTGTGGAAGGTTAATAACAAGAAATATTATAATTTACTTCATAATTTATTAAAATTTATTATTGTTTTAGGCGTATTAAGTATTGTGTTAATTGACTCAGATTTATTTTTAGATAAATTTTATTTACTATTAAATTATTTTATGTAATACTTCTTAATTTATCTATATATCTTTGAAAAAATAAATCTCATGAATAATAAAATCCGATTAAATAAATTTATCTCAAACTCTGGAATGTGCTCTAGAAGAGATGCTGATATGCATATCTCCATAGGAAGTGTTAAAGTAAACGGAAAAATTATTACTGAAATGGGTTATAAGGTTGATTTAGAAGATGAGGTGCGTTTTGATGGAGCTCGTATTTATCCTGAAAAAAAAGCTTATGTATTACTTAATAAACCTAAAGGGTTTTCAACAACGGACAGCAAGTCAAAGGGCAAAACGGTAATGGATTTGGTCTCTAATGCTACTAAATCTAATGTTAAGCCTGTCGGAAGGTTAGGAAGAAACAGCACAGGTTTGTTGTTGTTTACTAATGATGAATTAGTAATGAACAAATTTGTTAATTCAAAAAAAGGTGTTGCAAGATTGTTTTACATTGAGTTAGATAAAAACTTAAAAGCAGAGCATCTAAAACAAATTAAGGAAGGATTTAAAATTGATGGTAAATTAATATCTGTAGAAGAAATTAGTTATGTAGTGAATTCTACAAAAAAAGAAATAGGATTAAGTATTAAAAACACTGGCAACACGATTATTAGAACAATATTTGATCATTTTAAATATGATATTATAAGACTTGATTGTGTTAAAATAGGAGGGTTAACTAAAAAAGATATACCAAGAGGTCATTGGAAAAACCTTACAGAACTGGAAGTGAGTAGCTTGAAGATGCTTTAAATAACCACATTAAAGATTATTATTTACTTAAAAAGCTAATCATGAAATTATCACAATTAAAAAATCATCTTA
>TARA_B110000503_G_scaffold37745_2_pt1 | contig 36723 bp, 36 predicted proteins | sample TARA_B110000503 | Tara Oceans TARA_B110000503 (sample SAMEA4397472) | marine metagenome | biome: Polar Biome; feature: [SRF] surface water layer (ENVO:00010504); material: water (ENVO:00002006), including particulate matter (ENVO:01000060) such as... | depth 5 m | reverse complement strand
GCCGCACCTGAGCCGGCCGCACCTGAGCCGGCCACACCTGAGCCGGCCACACCTTGCTCCTCAAAGCGTTTGGCGAGATCTGCCGTGCGATCCCACCAGGCCATGGACTTGGCCAGATCGTCTACGAATACCGCATCCAGCCCCAGCGCCTTGCCCACATCGCGCACCGCGCTACGCGAGCGGTAGGTGATCACCGTGGCGGCCAGCGCGGCGCGCTTGCGGGAATACTTGTCATAAATGTACTGTATGACTTCCTCGCGCCGCTCGTGCTCAAAGTCTACGTCGATATCCGGCGGCTCATCGCGCTCGCGGGAAATAAAGCGTTCAAACAGCAGCGAGATTTGCTCGGGCGATACCTCGGTAATGAACAGGCAGTAGCACACCACTGAGTTGGCCGCCGAGCCACGCCCCTGGCACAGGATGTCGCGGGAGCGGGCAAAGCGCACGATGTCGTACACAGTGAGGAAATAATACTCATAATGCAGTTCCTCTATCAGCGCCAGCTCGGTATCAATGCGTTGTTGTAATGTGAGTGGAATACCCTGCGGCCAGCGCACGGTTACTCCCTGCGCGACCAACTCGCGCAGATACTGGTTGGCGTTGTAACCCTGCGGCACCACTTCCTCGGGATACTCGTAACGCAGTTCATCCAGGCTGAAGTTGCACAGCTGCGCAATGCGCAGGGTTTCATCCAGTAGTGCCTGCGGGTAGAGCCGCTGCAGTTTGTCTATTGCGCGCAGGTGCTGTTGACTGTTGCTCAGCCGCCGACTACCCAACTGGGCAATGCTGGTGTTGTGCTGCAGCGCGGTAAGCACATCATGCAGCGGCTTGCGGGTGGCCACATGCATGCGCACATCGCCACAGGCCACCATGGGTATAGCCAGTTTCTGAGCCAGTGCTTGCAGGGCAAGGTAGCGCTGCACCTCGTTGTTGCCCAGCAGGTGACTCACACCCAGCCACAAGCGCTCCTTACACAGCCGCTTGAGTTGCAAACCGTAGGCATAATTGTGTTCGTCATCATTGTGGGGTAGCCAGATAAGCAGGCAGCGCTTCAGATGAAAGATCACATCGCGCAGTGCTACCCGGTACTCCCCCTTGGGGCTGCGCCGCCGCGCCATGCTGATGAGGCCGGAAAGTTCACTGTACGCCGCCCGCGAGGGCACCAACGCCACCAGGCGCAGCCCTTCTTCCAGCACCAGTTCGCTGCCGATGAGCAGTTGGATACCCGCTTCTTTCGCGGCCACATGGGCCTTAACAATGCCGGCAAAAGAGCACTCGTCGGTGATCGCTAGCGCGCTATAACCAAGCGCTGCGGCGCGTTCCACCAGTTCATGGGGGTGGGAGGCGCTGCGCAGGAAGCTGTAGCAGCTGAGGCAGTGGAGTTCGGCGTAGGACATGCGTGGTGTTAGAGAGCCCAATTTATACTGTACATATATACAGTATAGGTTAGGTCTGGAATTGCAAGCCGCCTGCCATGGGTATGTCTGAAAAAGCGATAGATATGTCGCCGCCTGAATCATGTCAGGAATCTACCGGACTGATCACTCCCATAGCTCCACGACCCAGCACATGGGTGTAGATTTCAGTGGTGGTGACATCCTCGTGGCCAAGTAACTTCTGGATTGTGCGCAAGTCGTAGCCTTGTTGAAGTAGGCGGGTGGCGAAACTGTGGCGGAAGGTGTGCGATTTCACCGGTTTACGAATGTCTGTCTGCGCCACTGCCACGCGAATATGCTTGCGTAGCGACGAGGCGTGCACGTGATGCCTGCGAATAACGCCGCTACGCGGGTCAGGCCCGACCCGTGTGGAGGGAACTAGATACTGCCAACCCGGACTTCGGGCGGCAGCAGGATGCTTGCGTTGCAACGCGTGTGGCAGATACACCTCGCCATACCCGTCCTCGATATCCTGCCGATGCAGCGCGAGCACCTTGTCTATTTGGGTTTGCAGTCGTCCCTTCAACGAGTTTGGCAGCATGATTGCGCGATCCTTGTCTCCCTTCCCCTCGCGCACCGTGATCGTGTTCAGGCCGAAGTCGACATCCTTAATGCGCAGGTTCAGGCACTCCTGGAGTCGCAGGCCGCACCCATAGAGCAGTTCGACCATGAGCTTGGGAGTGCCCGACATGTGTTGCACCACAGTACAGACTTCCTGATGCGTGAGCACCGCGGGTAGACGCGGTTTGACGCGTGCATACTGGAACTGCAACTGCTGCGGATCGCGCCCCAGGAACTTGCTGTAAAGGTACATCAGGGCGTTGAGAGCTGTGCGCTGAGTGGAAGGAGAAACATTGCGCTCTACGGCGAGATAATTCAGGAAAAGTTCGATCTCGTCCTTGCCCATCGTTTCGGGATGGCGCTTACCATGGTAGAGGATGAACCGCTTTACCCAATGCAGGTAAGTTTTCTCTGTTGGATAAGCGTAGCCGCGCGCACGTAGATCTGCACGCAACAAGTCAAGAAAACGGGTTGAATTCGTCGGCACATTGACCGGTATGTCATCCATGACAAGAAACTCGAAAAATGTCCGCGTATCAAAGCAGCACAAAGCTGCCAGGACAAGCTATTGCCCGTTTTTAATTGAACTTAGTCGGTTGTGAGGGTTTTGTCCGAGGCAAGCTGTTGATGTTAAAGAAAAACGACACCCAAACTCCTGCGACAGTGGGCCAGATCGATAGAAGGTACACACTGAAAAATTCAATGTGCCTGGATGATGTGCTGGAAGAACCGTGCTAGATTGATGATTAAAATAGAATTATTGAAAGTGCAGCCATGCCTAAGTCACACCGAAGCTCAAATTGGTACACGGATTTTTTCTCACGAATTAGCTGTTAAATGCCCTCTAGATATCACAACGTTGTAACGCTATAATGCCATAACGTTATGAGAGGGCAATGTATGAGCAATTTATCTAAGAGATCCACAATATATTTCGAACCAGCGATCCATCAGGCTTTAAAAATGAAGGCGGCTTCCTCTCATCTGTCTATTTCTGAGCTCATTGATGAGGCGGTTCGCCTTTTGATGAATGAAGATCAAGAAGATTTGGCTGTGTTCTCAGAGCGCGACGACGAAAATGAAATCAGTTATGAAGCATTGCTGAATGATTTGAAAAAACATGGAAAAATATAGCGTCACGTTCAAAAAATCGGTCGCGAAAGATCTTCGTAGTATTCCAAACCCTGATGTAAAGCGCATACTTGAAAAAATTGAGACGCTCACGGAGAATCCAAGAGAGGAGGGTTCGGTGAAGCTTTCGTCCCAGGAGCGTTACCGAGTTCGGCAAGGGGTCTATCGAATTGTTTACGAAATACGTGACGCGGAGCTCATCATTCAAGTGGTTAAAGTCGCGCACCGTTCTGGTGTCTACAAAGGCACTTAACAATAACAGGCAGTGCGCCCCTTCGGAGCCGGACGCCAAAACCGCTGCGCGGTTTCCGCGCCGCTGCTGCAAGCGTTAAGTGCATCTTGCAACCCAGCGAGTGATAGAATAGTATCACTTTCATGAAAACTGAATTAGTCACTACATTAAAGCGCCAAGCGACCAAGATTCTCGCTGAGTTACATGATTCGAAAGAACCGGTACTGATAACTGAATATGGAAAACCTTCGGCTTATCTCGTCGATTTCGAAGATTTTGAACTGTTGCAACGTCGGATTGAAATTCTCGAAGGTATCGCTCGTGGTGAGGCAGCTGTCTTGGAAGATCGGACTTTGAGCAACTCCAAAGCAAGGGAAAGTATGAGCAAATGGCTCAGCTGATTTGGACGGAATCTGCTCTTTCTGATCTCAATGATATAGCTGAGTACATTGCTCTACAGAACCCTGCGGCAGCGAAGGCGTTGGTTCAGCGTATTTTTACATCTGTGGAGCGTTTGGAGCATCATCCAGCATCAGGAAAATATCCAGCGGAACTGGCTGGCAAGCGCTATCGAGAAGTGGTTTCAGGTCCATGTCGCGTCTTTTATCGGCCTACTCAGGCCGAAGTAATAATTCTTTATGTAATGCGCAGCGAGAGGCAGCTTAGAAACTTCCTGATCCATGAGGCTGAGCGTGGAAGCAGTTAACAAGCAAAGGCAGACGGATGCTCCGCACCGCTGCTTTGAGCGTTGAGGCTGTAGAAAAACCCCAAAAATATCTATTCTAATGCGACATTCAGCGCCATCGTTGTTTTAAAATAACCCCATCAGTCCTTTAGTGGATTTATGATGGCGCGCTATAAAGATTACAACCTCGATCAAAGTAAGTTCATTCCCGTTGTTTTCGCTGACCAAATAACCTCAGGCACTTTTGAGAACACTATTAGTTTTCTGGTGGACGAGCACCTAGACATGACGGTGTTTGATGCGCGTTATAAGAACGATGACGTCGGTAGCCCCGCTTACGCCCCGTCATTATTACTTAAGGTGATTCTTACGGCGTACTCACGCGGGTTCACGTCCAGCCGACAGATCGAGCGACTATGCCAGGAGAATGTTGTTTTCATGGCGTTGTCAGCAGATAGTCAGCCGCACTTTACGACTATCGCAAAATTCATTGCGCAGATGAGCGATGTGATACAGCCCCTGTTCACTGAGGTTCTCATGGTGTGTGATAACCAGGGTCTTATTGGTGGGGGAATGTTTGCCGTTGATGGCTGCAAGATGTGATAGTCCCTGGAATAAAGAGGCAGAGAAATGGTCACACCAATAATCGAATTCCATCTCTGCTATTTTAGTTGGATTAATCTACAGCCTCGTTAAATGCCCGCGTCGAGCCCCACTGACCATATTTGATTGTTGACTGTAGTATCAATAGCGATACTATACTGTCATGGCAGATGTTAAAGATATTCTCAATCCGATGAAACGGAGCCCCAAGGGAATCCGTTTCAACGACTTATCTAAAGTTTGTGAGTATTTCTTTGGTGAGCCTGGACAGTCGGGGTCAAGCCGCAAGGTTTTCAAAACACTATGGCAAGGAGATCCCCGAGTAAATATTCAGAACTCCAAAGAAAAGGCCAAGCCTTATCAGGTTCGGCAGGTATTGCAGGCAATTGATCGTTTGGAGGTAGCAAATGAAAAAGAATCTTGATCGATATACGTACAGACTCACCTGGTCTGAGGAAGATGGAGAGCATATTGGGCTCTGTGTTGAATTCCCTAGCTTAAGCTGGCTTGATTCAACGCCCGAAAAGGCACTGGCTGGCATTCGAAAAGTGGTGAAAGAAGTTCTTACAGATATTACTAATTCAGGGGAAATTGTTCCTGAACCTATTTCCATCAGAAATTACAGCGGAAAATTTATGGTTCGAGTTCCTCCAGAAACTCACCGAAATTTAGCAGTACAAGCCGCTGAATCAGGTGTGAGTTTGAACCGTCTCGTTTCGAGTAAGCTAAACTAGTGTTCGCATCTAACAGGTCAAGGCTGCAAGGCGCTTTCGGCGCAGGACGGCGTTACCGCCGCCTCAGCTTGAGGCGTTAAGGCTCTAGATCTCACCTTGCATCAAGATCCATAATGGTATCGTTTTTATACTGTGAACAACTTTGAATACGATGACCAAAAGAGTCAGGCCAACCTAGACAAGCACGGAATCGACTTCGGTACCGCTCAGGCATTATGGGATGATCCTTCTCTCATTGAAATACCAGCAAAAATACTCGAGGAGCCTCGATTCCTAGTCATCGGGTGTATCGGCCGAAAGCACTGGTCCGCAGTAGTAACCCCTAGAAATGAGAATATCCGGGTAACTTCTGTTCGCCGCTCGAGAACAGAGGAGGTCGCAATCTATGAAAGCTAAGAAATTCGATTCAGACTTTGATAATGGTAAAGACATCACTGATGCACTGGATCTATCAAAAGTCCGCCGCCCGCTTCAGCAACAGATAAGGGTAAACGTGGATTTCCCCACATGGATGATTGAATCCCTTGACCGTGAAGCTAGTCGCCTCGGGGTAACTCGGCAATCTATAATTAAAGTTTGGCTGGCAGAGCGCCTTGAGCAATTGTCCACCGATCGTAGGGGTTGATTGGGTGGGGATCAACCCACAAGCCCCGCTTCCGAGCCTTGGCCTCATCCTCCGCAGATTCGTAGCGACCGCGATCCTCCGCTGACTGCTCTTTCTCATAGTACCGATACCACCATGCCATACCAGCAAGCACCTGGGCATGATTCGTATCAAGGGTCTTACCACAGGACGGACAGTCGGAAGGCTGCACCCATACTTTGCCCAAGATGCGACCATAGCGGTCGGACTTGGAAGACTCTACCCTGACCTGCTTACCCCCCACCATCCGGTTGAGATTTTGTGTGGATGCCGTGCCGAAAGGCTGACCGCGCTCGGGGGCGTCAATGCCTGTCAGGCGAACCTTATGTTCCGTGTTGGTTTCATCAAGGACTTTGATAGTATCCCCGTCTGTCACCGCTACCACGCGCCCGGCAATATCTGCGAGGGTCTGTACGGCGACGAGGAGGAGCAGGCTCGCCAATAAAAATGATTGTTTCTTCATGCTCTAATTGCCTCATGGAATTGTCAGCGCAGAGCCGAGAGAATTTGATCATCTGGGATATGGTTTGTGGCACCCAACGAAACAGACAGGTGCCATTACGGAAAGTGCATCGATATTTAGCTCAAACAGCGGCATAAGTGAGCCAAGAACGCGCCGTCACTAGAATCCATATTCCAGTGACAGGTCTTCCGAGATTAGCTGCAGCTCTGACTGTTTGAAAACGGCGAGACTTCCTTCATAAAACTCTAATACCAGCCAGGGACTAGAGTTCTCAGAAATAATTTTTCTCACAGCATCTACATTAGCAGCCATTTCACCATTTACTGATTTCAACAGTGAATTAGTCAACTCATAGCCCTCGTTAGCGTCATGATCCAGCACATTTGATACAAATATCCCCCCAACAGGATTTTCTACAGTACCCCGCTGCATTCCTAATCTTATTCCGTTCGCCTTCTCGTGAACGTCGATTCTGTTTTCATCTAGATAGAGGAAGACTTCATCCGCCATATCCACCAAAATCAGCCCACCAACCTCTAGCCATTTGGGCCTATATTGAGAATCAATACCCGGGGCCCCAAAAACATTATTCCAGTTGTATTTCAGTTCACAATTTATGGTTTCCCCCTTCCCGTTTCTTCTAATTTCCAACTCCAGTATGTCGCCAATCTGGCGGCTCGATGCGACATGGTCGACTGACACAACTCCGTCTCCGGGATATTCCACCATTCCAGAGGCACTTATACTAAGGCCTTCGATAGAGGTAACAACATCCCCTCTTTGTACACACTGAGAAGTTGGGTCACCAACTGTCTCAGAGACATAGACGCCGACCCTCTCTTGCAACCCGAGGTACTCCTGCATGTTTACGTTAGCTATCGGTAAATAGAAGAATGGTAGTTGAGGGAGACCATCAATAACACCGTCGCCGGCATCCGCCAAAAACTGCTCGATAACGGCAACGGGGATCGCATAACCAATATTTTCAGCCTTATCGGATGCCTGAAAGCTTATACCCATCAATCTGTCATCAGAGAATACAGCGCCCCCGCTATTTCCGTTATTAATCGCCGCATCGATCTGATAAGTAAGTAGAGTCATGGCGGAGTAGGCATAATCAGTTTCCTCTGTTCTTGAAAGCACCCCTTTGGTCACCGAAACGGTGTCTCCACCCACGGGAAAACCAACAACTAGAACCTCTGAACCAAATGTAACCTCTGAAGAAAGCGTAGCTGGTTTTGCGTCAATGGAAAATTCTTCGTGGGGAACTTTCAACAAAGCTAAATCTGAAGCCTCGCTCACATGCTCAACCGAAGCCCGATACCAAGTGTCACTGCCAACACGCCTGAGATCTACTCTTAAAGCTGAATCCACTACGTGTGCATTCGTCAACAACCTATCACCCTCAATAAATACGGCTGAACCAAATGACTTGCCCGCTGAGCCTTTCTGCCACGGATGATTAATGCTGTAGCTATAGCTTGTAACCCTCACCTGGGCTACTTTCGATAAGTATTCTTTTTCAGCGAATACTTTACCCGCCATAATCAAAGTTAGTGGAAATATCCACAATAGTTTTTTCATTCAAAATCCTTTTTCAAAAAATCTGGTTTTAGATGATAATCCTAAATGCGCGATCACGCGCGCCTGCTACCACGACCCGACGGTTCAGCGCGCGTATGCCGAGTGCGCAGAAGGTTATGGTTTCCTGATCATGGCCAACCCGCCCAGAGATCCGAAAAAGAAGGGCCGGGTAGAATCGGGCGTAAAATATGTAAAAGCTAACTTCTTCCCGCTGCGCGAATTCCGTACCCTGGGTGACGCCAATGCCCAATTGGCACAGTGGGTCATGGGCACTGCGGGCAACCGCTGTCACGGTACGACCCACGAAAAACCCCTGACACGCTTTACCGAGACTGAGCGGCACTTGCTCAAACCCCTCCCCGCCGTCCCGCCGGAACTGGCCAATTGGGCTAAGGTGAAAGTCCACGGCGATTGCCATGTGCAATATGAAAAATGCCGATACTCCGTGTCTTATCGGCTGGTGAGGCAAACCCTGTGGCTACGCGCGTCGGAAACCACTGTACGGGTCTTCCGGGAACAGGAGATGGTAGCTATCCATAGTCGCCTGTTCCGTCCGGGCAGTCGCTCAACGGTGCCGGAACACATGCCCCCTGAAGCTCAGGCCTACGCTATGAAAGATCCCCAATGGTGTTTACGCCACGCTGAAAAGATCGGCCCGGCCTGCCATGCCCTGATTGAACAGCTCTTTGCCGACCGGGTGCTGGACAACCTGCGTGCCGCGCAGGATGTGGTGTGCTTCAAAAAACAGTATGGGCAGGCCCGGGTGGAAGCTGCCGCTACCCGGGCACTGGCTTACGCCAGCCCACTGTACCGCACGGTCAAAACCATTCTGGAGAATGGCCTGGATCAGCAAACCCTCGATGAGCCGGGCTTTGACAAGCTCGGTCACGCTTACACCGGCCGAGGACGATTCTCGCGCGACACCAAGAAACTCTTAACGCACTAACCCTGAACAAGGATACTAACGATGGATATAACCATAAATACCCCAAACCCCATGCCGGAACTCGCGGCTTTACTCAAACAGCTACGCCTGTCTGGCCTCATGGACTCTCTGGCCCAACGCAACCGTGAAGCCATTGAGAGCAAACTCGCCTACACCGAATTCGTGGCTCTGGTGATTCAGGATGAAGTGGCCCGGAGGGCTCAGAAGAAGTTCGCCTCCCGGGTGCGTCGGGCCGGCTTTCGGGGCGAGAAGACCCTGGAGGGCTTTGACTTTGGCAAACACCCAAAGCTGAACCAGGAGTTGATCCGGGATCTTGCGACCTGCCGGTTCATTGAAGAGAAAGTCTCATTGCTTATCGCCGGCCCTTGCGGCACCGGCAAGAGCCACATTGCCCAGGCGCTGGGACATTGCGCAGTCAGACTCGGCTACGATGTCCTATTCACCACACAGACAAAACTGTTGGGTAACTTGCACGCTGCGCGTGCCATCAATGCCTATGATCGCCGGTTCCTGAGCCTGGTGAAAATCCCGCTAATCATCATTGACGATTTTGGCCTTAAGCCTATGCGGTCTCCCCACGATGAGGACTTCCATAATCTGATCGATGAAAGGTACGAGAACGCGGCGACGATTGTCACCAGCAATCTCGACTTCGGGGAGTGGGGAGATGCCTTCCCCAACAAACTGCTGGGGGCCGCCACACTGGATCGGCTTCGTCACGGGGCCTACCGACTTGTCCTTGATGGAGAAAGTTACCGCACACCGCGACGGCTTACTGAGGAGGGAAAATAAGTGTTTACAAAAGCGGGTAAAAACCGCTAAAAAGAGACCCGTCTGAGACTCACTAATCGGCGTTAAAAAATGGCGCCGAACACGACTGTGCATCAAAGTCAGCCATACACTACCACTAGGCTGCTAGTCGGTACTTTTGGGCCTGCGAGTTTTTGCTTTAAAGAAGGGCTTTAAAAAATTGGTGCAACCGGCTTCCTTAAAAGGTCGCCTCGCCTTCTGGTTTTACTTCAAGAAATGTGTGACGGTGGTCTTTCCGATTTCGACCCTGAGGGTGTTCCGGTATGAGCTACAGTTGGGAAGGCTCTGCCAGAGTGAGGGGGGTGTCAAAAACGGTGAAATCTGGATAAACCCTGGGACGGGCAAGCAATTAGAGCGTTGGCCATGGTTGCGACAGGAGCCCGATCAGCGAAAATTCACCTGTGATATTTACCATGATCGCCCCGATGATTGTAAGCACTACCCGGTCACGATTGATCAAATGATATAAGATGAGTGTGAGATGTCGGACACACAGGATTTGGACAAGCCCAAGCAGGCGCAAAAAGGCCTGGATCACATTATGAGAGATAGCCGCCCCACGGTTAAAGCTCGATGAGCAGCGACGGTTAGTCCGCAGCCTGTGAAATGCATTACCAAGCTGGTGTATCAAAGTTTCAAAGCTATACCCTGCTGTTTCTCCTCCGGTGCGCAGAGGGTTATGTTGCAGTCTTAAGTTGAGGATTTAATGGCTAAAGAGATAGAAAGGAAGTTTCTAATCAATCAAGACGCGCTTGGCGCTCTCGATAATGGAACCTCGATTAAGCAGGGCTATATTTCCACAAAAGATAAGGCAGTCGTCCGTGTAAGGGTTTCTGGCAATCAAGCTTATCTTACGCTCAAGGGTGAAGTTATGGGTGTAACTCGCTCTGAATTTGAGTATGAAATACCGGTCACAGATGCGGAGCAAATAATTACAGAGTTATGTAACGGGCCTGTGGTGGACAAGACCAGATATTTAGTCACTCACTGTGACCATACGTGGGAGGTTGATATATTCCACGGAGAAAATGATGGCCTCGTGATTGCAGAAATAGAGTTAGGAAGCGAAAGGGAAATCTTTGAAATTCCTGATTGGGTAATCAGTGAGGTAAGTGGTGAGACCAAGTACTATAACGCTAGTCTCTCAGCCAATCCGTTTAAGAGTTGGAGGAATTAGTTGATTTTAGCTATGAACCTTTACGATATCGTCGAAGGAAAAGAACACATCTAAAAGGACTAAATGAAGCAGTCGATCGAGCTGATGGATGGTATTGACGCGGGGAACGAGGCAGCAGGCCCTTCACCGGACCGCCAAACCTACGGTTCGTCTGCCGCTTGCCGAAGTGCAATGGCGCCACTAAAAAGGCGTGCCAATGCAAGAAAAGGCAGCAATTCATTCTGGGTTTCATAATGGTAGCCATTACAACTGACATATGCGGTATACGCCTACATTAGCCCTTATATTTGTTGTTTTCAGGGTTATCGTCAAACGGCCCAAAAAGTGCCCGACAGGGCCAAGCTAGTATTCTTTGCAATTTGGCACCTCCCAAGTACCAAAATATACGTAATACTGGTACCTTGCACGTAGCTGGTGAAGGTTGGCAGGGGGCTTCGTGCCTCAGCTTTAAGCGTTATTGGCTTTTGTAGAACATTTTTACTTTATATTCGAATTGGTGAATTCGGGTATATTTTTTTATATTTCACCAACAATAGTGAGTACAAACAATGAGTAAAGGTACAGTTAAATGGTTCAATGCCGACAAAGGCTTCGGTTTCATTACTCCTGAGGACGGTGGTAAGGATCTGTTTGTTCATCATTCAGAAATTCAAGCGGGTGGTGCGTATGCAACCTTGAATGATGGCCAAGCCGTTGAGTTTGAAGTTGGCCAAGGTCAAAAAGGACCATGTGCAAACAAGGTCGTTGCAGTTTAGGTTGTAACAAAACAATTCAAGCAAGCGGATGGCTACGCCACCGCTTCTTGAGGCGTCAAGCCTTTCAGTTAGTAATTTAGATAGTGTCTGAAAATATTTTCTGAGTCATGTCCCAGGACAGTGATAGTAGCGGCAACCAATACACAGGCGTCGATCACTGGGTGCTCTCACAGGGCGACCGCATGGGTTATGCAAGGAAGAGTACTGGTTTCGACATCCTGTCTTGGAAATTATGCCATGTGACGGCATTAGCCCCAGGAGGAATAGATTTTGCTAACGCAGCAGCTTGTTGATTGCCCGTACTGTGGGGAATCTATTGAAGTACTTTTGGATCACGAAGAGGCTGGGCAGCAGTATATTGAAGATTGCCAAGTTTGTTGTCGGCCGATTACCTTCCGCATCGCGATAAGTGTCGAAGGGGAATTACTGGTTTCATTACACGATGAAAATGAAGCATATTGATCTTGAAACAGAAAATTTCCGGGTATCACAAAGACGACAAGAACGGCTCGTTAGCTGAGCTCAAGTGCGGCCACAATCAACACGTACGGCACAATCTGCCCTGGACAAATCGTCCGTGGGTTGAAACGGCAGCAGGGCGGGAGTCCATGCTCGGCTGAACTGCAAACTGTCTGATACCGGTCTGGTTAGGGCGTCACAATGTTGAAAATGGGATTGGGTTGATCCAGCAGGGCGAAGAATTTTAGTAAATCCAATTTGCTGCCTTCAACAGAGACGTCATCCGAAAATAGAATCTCGCGAACCCCTGCTCTGCCGGTCAACATCTTCACAAACATTGGGTGCGTAATGCGAACCGTAGCATTGGCATCGGGGGCAGGGCTTCCCTCGCGCTGGTGAAGGACTGCGTTTTCCAGTTCCAGCACGTACACTTTATCCAGATCAGTAAACTCGATATTGAGGGTGAAGGATTTGCCGTCCGCCTTGGGACCATTGAGCATGGCACCCATCAGTTCGAAGAATTGATCCAGTGGCGTTGCATCGATCAGGTCCACTGCATTGGCGAGACTGATGCCAGTTCTGGGTGCGCCCTGACGCAGTTCAAGTGCACCGGTGAGATAGACGTCCCGCCAAGGCCCAGACTCGGCCAGATAGCCCATTTGGTCATAGGTTTGGGCTAATAGCGCTTTCGCAGCCTTGTTGTCGGGCTGGGCGAACACCAGGTGATTGAGTAACTCGGCCACCCATCGATAATCGCCTTTGTCAAAATCTGCCTGTGCGCGATTCAAAATAGCCTCTGAACCGCCCATCATATCTACGTAGCGGACAGCAGCCTCCTCGGGAGGCAGGGGGTCGAGGTTGGCGGGGTTGCCGTCGTACCACCCAAAGTACATCTGGTATACCGCCTTGGCGTTGTGTTTCAGCGTGCCGTAATAGCCGCGGTTGGGGAAGTTGGTGCGCAGCGCTTCGGGCATTTGCAACATGTCGGCAATCTCCCGTGGCGTGTAGCCCTGCGATGCCAGGCGCAGGGTCTGGTCGTGAATATACTTGTAGCCATCGCGCTGTTTCCTGAGGAAATCGATAATTTCCTCATTGCCCCAGAGTGGCCAGTGATGGCTGCCAAAATACACTTCGGTATCGGGAAACAGGTTGATCGCCTGGTCGATGTAGTGACTCCATTTACGGGCGTCGCGCACTTTGGTGCCGCGCAGGGTGTAGAGATTGTGCATGTTGCGCGAGACCACTTCGGCGCCACAAAAAGCTTTAAGCTGCGGCAGATAGAAGGTCAGCTCTGCGGGCGCTTCTGAGCCGGATGTGTTCTGAAAAATGAACTCTACGCCGTCGATCATGACGGTTTCGCCTGTGGTGTCGATGGTGCGCGTAGGTGGGGCGATCCCGACGCTACCAAACGCGGGGCCTTTACCGAGACCGGAGCCGATATGGCCACGGGCCGAGTGTTCAAGATGGCTGCCGTACATGAACATGGAGCGTCGACTCATGGTGGTGCCGGCAATCACATTTTCACTGGTGGCTTCATCCATAAATCCTACCGGGGCGATAATTTCGGTGTCCGCATCTGCGCCCAATACAGCTTGCACGCCGCCGAAGTGGTCGATGTGGGAATGGGTGAAGATGATCGCTGCTATGGGTTTGTTACCCAGGTGCTCCCGGGCAAATGCGATGGCGGCACCGGCGGTCTCTTTGGTGGTCAGCGGATCCACGATGATCCAGCCTGTTTTTCCTTCGATAATACTCATATTGGAAAGGTCGAAGCCGCGCAGTTGGTAGACGCCCTTGGTGACTTTGAATAGACCGTGATTATTGTTGAGTGTGGCCTGGCGCCAGAGACTGGGGTTGACCGTATCTGGCGCTTCGCCCTGAATAAAGTCATACGATGGCATATCCCACACCAGGGACTCGTCGGGCCCTGCGATCTTCAGTGAAGGGTGTGTGGCAATAAGGCCTTTGCTGGCGTTGTCAAAATCCAGCTGGTTGGCGAGATCCAGTTCCTCACTCACCTGGGCGTTGGCACGTGCGGTGTTTTTGGTTGCGGGTGTATTGCCCTGTGCGCTCTCGGCGGTATCAATGGACTCGCCTTGGCAAGCCAGTAGAAGTGTCAGTAGAGGAGCGGCTAGTAAGGTGTTGTACCAGGCAAGGGTAGAGGGCATAGAATTTCTCCTGACTTACAGTCAGTACATCTGTCGTGGACGAATTTTAGTTTCCGCTTGTGCGAGCACAACGGACACTAGCAGTTCGCTGCGGTGTGCTCAAGCCGACGATTGACCCGTTCGATGGCATTTATTTGCTGGCGGCTGCATTATACACAGCGTATCCACCGCCGTTTGATCAGGGAGTTTTGTTTATATGAAAATAACGCTATTTGGTGCTACTGGCAGTCTGGGTCTGGAGTGTCTACAGCAATGCCTTGATGCTGGCCATGTGATGACCGTGTTGGTGCGCAGCCCGAGCAAGTTGCTAACTGCCCTGCGCGACAGGATCACGGTTGTTGAGGGCGACGGCCTGATTGCGGGCGATGTAGCCCGCGCTCTGCCACCCGGTACTGATGCAATTTTGTTTGCCATTGGCGTGGATGAAAAAACGTCGCCACCCGACCTGTGCACCGATGTCACCCGGCATATTCTCGCCGCGATGCATAGTGAGCAGATACCGCGATTGGTATGGTGCGGTGGTGGCAGCACTTTTCGGCCAGAGGATGTAGTGACCTTTGGCGCTCGGTTTGTGCGCTGGTATTCCGAGACGTTTCTCAAACACAGGCACACAGATAAAGAGCATCAATTGCAGTTGCTGGATGACAATACCGATCTTTGCTGGATAGGTATTCGTCCTCTGCAAATGAAATCGGGGCCGAAGAAAGGCAGCTATCGATTGGGGTATAACGCGTTCAGTGCCTTGTCCAATATTTCCTTTGCCGATTGCGCACACGCCATGGTCAACATGCTTGAAAGTGACGTCTGGGTGGGTAAGGCGCCGATTGTTCAATATTGAAGTTGCTGCGGCACGGGTTCAGAAAGAGGTAGTGAGTAGTGGCAGATTCGGCGAGTTCGATGAAAGCTTGCGTCAAAACATGTGACGAGGGGCAGGAATACTTTTTTTGGGAGGGGTGTTTTATTACCGAACTGTCCAACTCCAGCGATGATCCCGATGTTTCGGTTGTCCGTGCGCGCGTGGAGCCGGGTAAGACTACCCGCTGGCACTCTCTGCGCGAAACAGGTGAGCGCTATGTTGTGCTGCAAGGGTTGGGTAGCGTGGAGGTCGGCGATCTACCGCCACATCGTGTGACTGCTGGGGATGTGGTGGTTATTCCGCCAGAGGTGCGGCAGCGCATCAGCAACATTGGCACAGATGATCTGGTGTTCCTGGCGATTTGTTCACCGCGCTTTACGGATGCGGTATACGTTGATCTTGAGGAGTGAATGGTGCGTGCCATTGCGGTATTCGCATTGCTAGTAGAGGATAGAAGCCGTGTCTGAATGATTTGAGAAACTAGACGATAAGCTAAAGGCGTTTCTTCTCAAGCAGCATCTGTATTTCGTGGGGAAGGCGGGTGCACAAGGCTTTGTGAATGTATCGCCCAAAGGTATGGACAGTTTTCGTATTCTGGGTGACGCCACCGTCGCCTGGCTGAATCTGACATCCTGTGGCTATGCCGTGCCTTATTACGAGCCGAAGGGCGATAGGCCGACGCTGACCAAGTGGTCGGACAATTGCGGTGAAGCCGGCATACTGGATTACTGGGCGGAAAAAAACATGAAAAGCCTGCATGATGAAGACACTGGAATTCTATAAAAATCCCACTCAGTTCGTCAGGCAAATACCCCGTGGATATACCATTGTCTGGCTAAGCGATCGTGAAATACCCAGTAGTGCTGGCCGCCGCTATCTGCAGCGATGAAGTAGTCCCGGCTCACCGCTTGATGCCACCAGTTGTCCTCGATACGCTCCGGCCCGTACATCAGTTTCAGGGCGCCGTTCCAGTACAACTGCGCGCCGCGTTGGCGCAGGGCTTTCGGTTGGGGCATTAGCCAGAAGGGGCGCTGGGCACAGTGCGCTGTGGTGCTGTGCTCATCGCCGTTATGGTCGCTGCTAACCAGCAGCGCAAACTCTGGCAGGTGCTCATCCCGGCAGCCGACCTTCTCCACAGATTGCAGGCCCAAACGGTTGTGCAACCTGTCCAGCAGGCCAGCCAGAGGTTCGCGCTGGTTGCGCGGGCTAAACAGGTCGATGCTATCCTGTTGTCCGGCGCGCAGCTGTTGACAGACCAGAGACAGGCCCTCCACGCTGTCGCGCAGTTGCACGCGCTCAAAGCGAATACGGCTGAGCTGATACCAGTGTTCCCAATCACTGTGGCTGCTGGTACTGCGCACGCATACATCCTGCAGTTTGTGGTTTATGCCAGCCAGCTGCCAAGTGATCTCGCTGGTCTGTAGCTGGGTGTTACGCAGGAAGCGGCACAGGGACTGCAACAGGCGTTGCACCGCAGGTAGCAATTCATCGTTGGTTTTGACCTCGTAACCAAACCAATATTTGTCGTTAAAGATTTTGGGGGGGCGGTAATCCACCTGCAAGTCCTCCCGCTGCCCCAGTAGTTGCTGCAGGAAGTGGGTAAATTCCCTGCCACAGCGCCGGCCCAGAGCTGCAGGTGGAAGCCTCAGTACATCGCCGAGTGTGTGCAGTCCGGCCCGGCGCAGTGAGTCCACTTTGCTTGTGAATTGCGTCAGCAAGTTCAGGGACAGGGGGCTGAGTCGTTCCTCCAGTGGCTGTTGCATCGCCATGGCCGTGTCCGGGGTAGCAAAAGACAGTAGCCAGGCCGCTTTGGGTGTTGGTGCCAATCCGTAGCGTGCCCGGTATCCGCGGTTGCCGATGCCGCTCGTCACCTCCCGTAGTAAAGCATCCAGCCCTTGAAACAGGCTTAGGCAGCCGCCAATTTCCAGTTGCAGGCAGTCTGCCTGCCAGGTACACAGGGTTGGGGTAATGCTGTAGGCCCAAGAGCACAGTTGCTGCAGGCATTGTTGCTCGGCCTGTCTATCCCGTTCCAGTAGGCGTACGGGTTCATCTCCTGCTAGTGCGCGCACCGTCGCGGTGCCCATGCCCTGACGTATCCCTACTGTGGTGGCACAGTCGTTGGCATGCAGTACACGCTGTGCAGCCAATACCACTACGGGTTGCTGTTCGCAGTGGCTCAGGCATTGCAGGGGCAGCTGGTCAAATCGCAGGCACAGCCAAAGGCTCACGGTTTGCTCTCGCCGCAGTCGCTGATAAATAGCGCAGGCAGTAGCCTGATCGTGTCATTAGTACTGTACATGTATACAGTATTAGTGACGTGAGAGCGCTTGTCCAGTGTGCGTGGAAAATCCTTGCACAGCACCGGATCTTCAGCGTACCGAGGTCGAAATGTTACCTTACGTGACAATTTAGCGCGAGGATTCCTAATTTGGATCACTTTATTTGGGGCACATTTCTATACAATATTTAATGAATATTGCACAAGAATACAGTTGCAGCGGAAAAGATATGCGTAGATAGTGGTAACACTTTACCTAGGACAGTGTTACTTAAAGTTACAAAAGAGGATTTTCTAATGAAAGTTTTACTGATGGCTGTGCTGATTTGCCTGGCATCCAACGTCTCTGCTGCATGTCCCGTAAAGCGGCCGGGGGAGTTACCGGTGTTGCCCAATGGCGCAATGGCCAGTGAAGAGGAAATGTACCGGACACAATTGGTAGCGGAAAAGTATCTGTTGCAGGCGCAGGCCTACATAGATTGCGATGTAATGAACCGCCGGCAACATCTGGTATTGGTTTCAAAGCTAGAAGACTTCTCCCGGATTTATGACGAGGAAGTTATTGAGTTCCAGATTCGTACTAATATCATTGCAGAGCAATAGAGCCGGCGTGATCAGGCAACTGGCGCCGGTGCTCCCATTGCAACACTGTGTTGATTACTGGCGCTCCAAACGGGCAGCTCCCACAATTGTGGCTGAAGCGGTACATCTTCGGCTGGAGACAGATTGATATCGATAGCCTGGTTGCCTCCACGCTGTTTGAGGATGTGCACCTTGCGATACTCGCGCATTTGCAGGCGCAGGCTGGCGGGGGCATGGTTGTAGCCCGCTTGATTGGGGCGAAACAGCACTGCCAGACTGTCGCCACTGGCGGCAGCGAGTTGCAGCTTGCGCAACTCGCTGTAGCTATATTCCTGTGCGCCCAGCCAGCTGAAGACTGCGCTACAGGTGGTGCTGCGCAGGGCCTGTTCGGTGGCCCATAACAGGTCTTGCCTGTTCTTGGGGTGGACCAGCAAAACTTGCCGGGTATCGATACCCCGCGCCGCTAACAGCGGGGCGTAAGGTCTATAGGGTGGGGCGATAAACACCTGCCAGCGGCCCTGTTCACTGAGTTGTTCCATGGCGGGTAGAAACAGACCCATCGCACCCAGCCCGCTGCCGTCGCTTAGCAATTCGATGGTACTGTCTAGTGGCCAGCCATTTTGTTGCAGTTGTGAATCCAGTGCGGCATAGCCTGTGGCGAGGCCCTGAGTGCCATGGCAATCATTATTCGCGGAGATTCTGTGCCCTTGAAAGTGGCGGTGGCGACCACGCCAGGTGTCTTTGCGATTGGTGACCTGTTCCAGCTTCTCATTCATATTCATGGTCTTTTCCTCTTGGAGATGGTCTATCTAAAATACTGTATGAACATACAGTAGTATTGGAAGACGCATAATGCAAGTTATGAATTGTTGGGTTTTTGGTCATGGTTGGGCCGAGCTCTGGGGAGTTGCCCTGCTCTTGGAACCTCATATGAGATACCAAAAAATCGGCTATCTGGAGACTCGGCTGAGCCCTGTGACAAGACGTTCGAGGTTGTCCCAGGGCTTGCCGTCGGCGAAGCCTTTGATGCTGCCGTCTACCTGGGAAGCTTGCTCCAGCAACAGCGACAGGGAATTGGCATCGTGGCGGGTCAGGGCGGCCTGCATGATGGGTATGCGGTTTTGCCAGACGCGTAGAGCCGAGAGTGCCTGTTGTGGGTTACGACCGTTGTCGCACTCCAGTTTTACTTCGTAAAGCGTGCGAATCTCGCGGGCGAGGGCCCACAATACCGCCGGAGGTTCGGAGCCTTCTGCGCGCAACCCGTGCAACATGCGCAGGCTGGTAGTGGCGTCGCCCTTGAGAGCGTTGTCGGTCATCTCGAACACGTTATAGCGGGCGTTGTCGGATACCGCGTCGATAACCGTTTTTGTGGTGATGCGCGAATCGGCTGCCAGCAGTTTCAGTTTTTCAACTTCCTGGACAGCCGCTAACAGATTGCCCTCCACCCGATCACTCAGCAATTGCAGCGCATCGTCATCGATACTCATGCCCGCGCCGCTCACCCGTTGTTGCAGCCAGCGCGGCAGACTTTTGGCGTCCACCGGCCACACCTGAATTGTGGCGCCGGCCTTGTCGAGCGCCTTGTACCATTTGCTGTTGGTGGACTGTTTGTCAATTTTACCGGAGACGATCAGCAGTACATCTTCGCTGCTGCTAATATCCAGATATTCACACAGGGTGGCGCTGCCTGGAACGCCTGGCTTGCCACTGGAAAGGCGCAGTTCAACCAGCTTGCGATCCGCAAAAAGCGACATACTGGCAGCGCTGTGCAGAATGTCCTGCCAGTTAAAACCAGCGACATCGGCCTCGATGATTTCGCGCTCATTACAGCCCTGCTCTCTGGCTTTCTGACGGATCAGGTCGCAACACTCCTGAACTAACAGCGTCTCGTCACCACTGACGATGTAAACAGGAAGCAGGTTTTGTTGGAGATGGCCGGCCAGTTTCTCGGGGTAGAGACGCATTACTGATTTGTGGGCTGGTTTTTGGGTGGACTTTTTTCAGGCTGCCTATTGGACTGGGTAATGCTGGCAGCATAAAAACTGATGCGGCGCATGATTTGCTGTGCCAGATCAGTGCGCATCTCAGTCTGGATCAGTCGTACCTCGCCCTCTTTGCCGACAGCATTGCGCGGGTCGTTCTCCATCTGTTTAACGACTGTCACCGTGGTGAGTGCCACTATTTCATTATTTTCAGCATCGCGGACGGAGAACTCTGAGCGCATGGTGAGCTCGTATTCAGCTACCCGGGCCTCGGAGTTGAGTGAAAGGCTGCGTTGCTCAAACTGCTCTGGACCTAGTACAAGACTAAAATTGGCCTTCTCGCGATCCGTCCATTGCACGCCATTGGCTGCGAGTTGAGAAGAGACGTCTCGACTAAACTCGCCATTGGGGTTTCCGGTCATCAGATACATGCTTTTCCAGGATTCTGGCAAAGACGCACCGGCGTTACCCATGCCGCGCAGATGGAAGCCGCAGGAGCCCAGTAGGCAGGTGATGCCCAGGATCAAACTGTAGTGGGTGAAACGTCTGTACATGGTGAGTCTCGCTATTTGGAGTCGGCCACAATATTAACTAATTTACCTGGCACCACAATGACCTTGCGTACGCTGAGTCCTTCCAGGAAACGGCTCACGTTCTGCTGTGAGCGAGCCAGCGCCTCAACGGCGTCTGTGTCCGCAGTGGCGGGAACTTCCATTTTTGCGCGTACTTTGCCATTCACTTGTACGACCATCTCAATAGTATCGCGGGTGAGGGCGCTCTCGTCGATGTCGGGCCAGCGCGCATTCAGAATATCGCCCTTGCCACCGAGTGTTGGCCACAGCGCATGACTCACGTGCGGTACGATAGGGTTGAGCATTAAAACGATAGCCTGCAAGGCCTCGTGCAACACGGCGCGGCTTTGTGGTTCGTCGTCCAGTTTACCCAGCTCATTACACAGCTCCATGATCGCAGCGATCGCCGTATTGAAAGTCTGGCGGCGACCATAGTCATCGCTGACCTTGGCGATAGTCTCGTGCACCTTGCGGCGGACATTTTTCTGCTGATCGTTTAGCGCAGTGGTATCCAGTGCGGAAACAGGGCCAGCAGCCGTGAGGTTGCCCACCATTTTCCACAGCCGTTTGAGGAAGCGGTTAGCCCCTTCCACGCCCGAATCTGACCATTCCAGAGATTGCTCAGGGGGAGCGGCAAACATGCTGAACAAGCGGACTGTGTCAGCGCCATAGCGCTGTATCAGCGATTGCGGATCCACGGTGTTGCCCTTGGATTTGGACATCTTGGCGCCGTCCTTTAGCACCATGCCCTGGGTGAGTAGGCGCACGAAGGGTTCGTCGGAGTTTACCAAGCCCTCATCGCGCATCAATTTGTGAAAGAAGCGGGCGTAAAGAAGGTGCAGGATGGCGTGTTCGATACCGCCCACATACTGGTCTACCGGCGCCCAGTAATCCGCTTCGTTATCTAGCATGGCGCTGTTATTATTAGCACAACTGTAGCGCGCGTAGTACCAGGACGATTCCATGAAGGTGTCGAAAGTATCGGTTTCCCGCGTGGCCTCGCCGCCACAGCCAGGGCACTGTGTCTGGTAGAACTCCGGCATCGATTTCAGCGGCGATCCGACACCTTCAAAGGCCACGTCGGTGGGTAGAATCACCGGAAGGTCGGCCGCTGGCACCGCCACCGCGCCACAGCTGTCGCAATTGATAATCGGAATGGGCGCGCCCCAATAGCGCTGGCGTGACACACCCCAGTCGCGCAGGCGGAAATTGACGGTGCGTTTGCCTTTGCCCTCGTGTTCAAGCCGGTCTGCCATAGTGGCAAACGCCTGCTGGAAATCTAGCCCGTCGAATTCGCCGGAGTTAACGAGTACTCCCTTTTCCGTGAAGGCGGCCTGATTGATATCGCAGGCCTCATCACCCGCGGATGCGATGACCTGCGTGATGGGGAGATCGTATTTTGTGGCAAACTCCCAGTCGCGCTGGTCGTGACCAGGCACCGACATAACTGCACCTGAGCCATAGCTCATCAGCACAAAGTTCGCGACCCATACGGGGACCTGTAACCCCGTGAGCGGATGTATGACTGTTACTCCGGTCGCCATGCCCAGCTTTTCCATCGTGGCCATGTCGGCCTCGGCCATTTTGATATTGCCCTGGGATTCGATGAACGCCGCCAGTACCGGATCACTTTGGGCTGCGGCCTTTGCCAGCGGGTGCTGTAAGGCCACTGCCACAAAGGTGACGCCCATTAGTGTGTCCGGCCGTGTAGTGTAAACGCTCAGTGCGGAGCCATCCGCGAGCGCGAAATCCAGATTGACGCCCTCGGAGCGGCCAATCCAGTTGCGCTGCATGGTGCGCACTTGCTCCGGCCACTGGTCCAGCGTATCCAGATCTGTCAGCAATTGCTCGGCGTAGTCGGTGATTTTGATAAACCACTGATCGATCTCGCGGCGTTCTACCGGGTTATCACAGCGCCAGCAACAGCCGTCCACAACCTGCTCATTGGCCAGTACGGTCTGGTCGGTTTCGCACCAGTTCACCTCTGCCTTTTTCTTGTAGGCCAAGCCTTTTTCAAAGAGTCGGGTGAAAAACCACTGCTCCCAGCGATAGTAAGACGGGTCGCAGGTCGCCAGTTCCCTATCCCAATCGTAGGCGAAGCCCAGGCGCTGCAGCTGCTCGCGCATGTAATCGATATTCTGTTTGGTCCATTGCGCCGGTGGCACCTTGTGTTTGATCGCCGCGTTTTCAGCCGGCAGGCCGAAGGCGTCCCAACCCATGGGCTGCAGCACATTTTTGCCCTGCATGCGCTGGTAGCGGGCGATCACATCGGCAATGGTGTAATTACGCACATGGCCCATATGCAGCTGGCCGCTGGGATAGGGAAACATCGCCAGGCAGTAAAACTTCTCGCGTGCATCATCCTGCTGCACGGCAAAGCTGTTGTTCGTCAGCCAGTGGTGCTGCGCGGCCTTTTCCAGTGCCTGTGGGTCGTATTGTTGGTCCATCACGGGTGCGCTTTGCGTCCTTGGTATCTGTGGGGAACTCGGTCGGGGCAGGGCCTTCTGGGAGGCTGTCGCGAGCGAAAATGAAGGGCGGATTCTAGCAGTAATTAGCGGGGCGCGCGAAGGTTGTGCTCGCTAGTTATCCCGCCAGAACCCCAGATACATCAGCCCCATAAGCAGCAGGCCGAGGAAGCAACCGGCGATCATCGGCGTATTTCCGAAGCTGCTAAACGGCGTATTGCCCAGCATTGCCTCCACCTGGCCTGTCAGTGTGGTCGCTATGAACTGATCCGTACGTTTCAGGATTCGACCCTGATGGTCGATGATGGCAGAGATACCGTTGTTGGTGGCGCGCAGTACATAGCGCCCATTTTCCCGCCCCCGCATTTGCGCAATCTGCAGGTGCTGCCAGGGCCCAATAGAGTCGCCGAACCAGCTGTCATTGCTTATAGTGACCAGCAGTTCGGCATCCTGGGCATTTTTGGCTACCAGATCGCCATAGACAATTTCATAGCAGATAAAGGGCGCGACACGATAGGGCCCGGCTGACAGCGGTTTTTGTACGGCAGGCCCCGAGCTGAATCCAGACATCGGCAAATCGAAAAAATCGATGAGACCGCGCAGTTGATCTTCCAGCGGGACATATTCCCCAAAGGGTACCAATCGCTGTTTATGGTAGATGCCGCTACCAGCGCCCAATGCAGCAATACTGTTGTAGTAGGCGGGACTGCCGGGTGCGCGAAAGGGAACGCCTGTGATCAGAGTGGTCCCGGCGGCGGCGGCGCGCTGTGAGATCGGCTCCAGAAATCCCTGAGCTCGCTGGAAATAGTTGGGTATCGCGGATTCTGGCCAGATCACGATGTCGTTTCCCAGCAGCGGGTCGGTAGCGTCACTCAATTGCTGCAGGATAGGGCCATACCACTGTGGGTCCCATTTGTGTTCCTGCTGCACGTTGGGCTGCACGATTACCACCGTGATAGGTCGTTCGTTGGCTTGCCCCACCCACTGTGTGGGTTTGAGTATGGCGCCACCGCCCCACAGCGTGATCAGTACCACTGCATAGGTCGTACACGAGACAGCTTTACGGTTACGCCAGGCCAGAAAAAGGCATGTCCCTGACATCGCGCAGATGAAGGATAGACCGAATACCCCTGTTATTGGGGCCCAACCCGAGATCCAGGTTTCCACATGGGCATACCCGAGGTACAGCCAAGGGAAGCCGGTAAGCACCCATTCCCGCAGCCATTCAAACAACACCCAGAGTGCCGGAAACCCCACCAGCATGCCGCCGGGTAAGGGACGCACAAGTTTTACGTATAACCAGGCAAAAAGTGCATGAAAAAGCGCCAGTCCGGCACAAAACAGCACGGTGAGTCCGGCTGCCAGAGGGATAGTGGCATTACCGTGAACATGAATGCTCACGTAGATCCACGAGACACCGCTGCCAAACATGCCAAAGCCGTAGAGCCAGCCGCGCCAAAGGCCCTGCTGCCATGAACAGGTGCACAGGAGGTGGGCAAAGAGCGCACAGCTCAGAATGCCGGCGGGCCAGATATCGAAGGGGGCCAGCGAGAGAGTGACCAGTGCGCCGACCAGTGGTGCCCAAATCAGGACAAACAGGGGATTAAGACTGAATTCAGTTCGCATCAACGAGGGTTGCGTAAGTAAGCGCTAGCTTTGTGCTGGCTGCATACGCAGGCTGTAAATCTTTCGCTGGTCGGCCTTGATTACCTCGAACTTGAAGTCCTCTATAGTGGTTGTCTCATGGCGAATGGGCATATGCCCAAAGGCTTGGATAACCAGTCCGCCGATAGTATCGAAATCGTCGTCGCTGAAATCGCACTTGAAATACGTATTGAATTCCTCAATGGGTGTGAGAGCTTTCACCATGAATTCATTGGTACTTATCATCTGTATATAACGATCGACCTGAGCATCGGTCTCGTCTTCGATTTCGCCAACGATTTCCTCCAGCACGTCTTCGATGGTGACCAATCCGGCGACACCGCCGTATTCGTCGATCACAATCGCCATGTGATTGCGATTCTCGCGAAATTCCCGCAATAAAACGTTCAGGCGTTTGCTCTCCGGAACTACCATGGCTGGACGCAGCAACTCCTCGATTTTGAATTTGCCGTTATCCGGGTTGAGCATTTGCGGCAGTAGATCTTTGGCCAGCAAAATGCCGAGGATAACATCCGGACTGTCACCGATCACCGGGTAGCGGGAGTGTGCGGAGCGAATGATGTGTGGCAGGGTATCTTCCAGCGTCCCCTCGGCTTTAATGAATACCATTTGCGAGCGCGGAATCATAATGTCGCGCGCCTGCATGTCACTGACCTGCATCGCACCTTCCATAATGCTGTGAGCGTCCTGGTCGATGACCTCATTTTCTACGGCCAGCGTCAGCACATCTTCGAGATCGCGGCGATTGCGTGGTTCAGAGCTGAACAGCAGGGCGATTTTGCCTATCCAGGATCGGTCACTGTTGTCACTGCCGGAACGGTCATCACTCATTGCCGTATATGCTCGTGGGGCGGGTGAATTTCGTAAGGACAACCGTAGTCCAGTTGCCTGAGAATAGCGCTTTCCAGAGCTTCCATAATTGCTGCTTCTTCCTCTTCTATGTGATCGTAACCCAGCAGGTGCAGTATGCCGTGGATGGTCATGTGGGCCCAGTGGGCAGCTGTGTTCTTGCCCTGATGGGCAGCCTCCGTCGCGACGACGGGCGCGCAGATAACGATATCGCCGAGCAACGGTAAATTGAGGTCTGGCGGCAGGTCAGCGGGGAAGGAGAGCACATTAGTGGGCCCCTTTTTACCCCTGTAATTAGCGTTCAGCTGTGACATCTCTGCGTTGTCCACCAGACGCACACAGACTTCTACCTGTTCCTGGGCCGTGCGTCCGTTGAGGGCTGCGGCTATCCAGTGGCTTATGTCCTGTTCGGAGGGCACGGGCTCACGGCTGGCTGTCTGGATATCCACGAGCAGCTTCACCGGCGGCTATTGTCCAGCGGCGTGGCGGTATCTTCTGCGTTGTCATATGCCTCGACAATGCGTTGTACCAGCGGGTGGCGCACCACATCCTTGTTGCCGAAATAGGTGAAGCCCAGCCCTTCCACATTGCCTAGGATATTGCTCGCATGAGTGAGGCCGGAGTGCACGCCACGCGGCAGATCGATCTGGGTGGCGTCGCCGGTAATCACTGCCGTGGAGCCGAAGCCGATCCGGGTGAGGAACATTTTCATCTGTTCGCGAGTGGTGTTTTGTGCCTCGTCGAGGATGATGAAGGCATTATTAAGGGTGCGCCCGCGCATAAAGGCCAGTGGTGCGACTTCGATAATACTGCGTTCAATAAATTTGTTGACGGTCTCAAACCCCAGCATTTCGTAAAGCGCGTCGTAGAGCGGGCGCAAATAGGGATCGATTTTCTGGCTGAGATCGCCGGGCAAAAAGCCCAGCTTTTCGCCCGCCTCCACCGCAGGGCGCACCAGCAGGATACGCCGCACCTGCTCCTCCAGCAGGGCTTCCACGCCGCAGGCTACCGCCAAAAACGTTTTCCCGGTACCTGCAGGACCGATACCAAAATTGATATCGCACTCCTTTATCATCCTCACGTAAGACTGTTGGTTCATACCACGCGGCTTGATGGAAGCCCGCTTGGTGCGAATGATCTGGATGGGCTGAATGGAGGGATTCTGGCCCGCCTCAACAAGATGCTCAAGTCCCGCTTCCTGTAACTGCAAATGCAGGGATTCGGGGCTGAGCCCTATGCCCTGGCAGACTTCACCATAGAGATGAAGCAACAGGTGTTCGGCTGTCGCGACTCCTTCAGGTGGCCCGTTCAGGCATATTTGGTTGCCTCGCGCGCTGATACGGACACCCAGTCGTTCTTCGATCTGGCGAAAATGGCTGTCCAAATGACCCGACAGCATTGCCAGATGACGGGCGTCATCAGGTTCCAGCGTGAGGGTTTGTTGAATCAACTGTCGAGGAGACGGTTGCGGGGGGGGGTCGTTGTTCAAAGTATCCTGTCGCCACTGTGGGCAATGCGATTAATGGCTAAGGATATACTGGAATTCACAGGCGTCAACCTACGAATATCTTGCCGCGCAGTGAGTTGGGCAGTGCATCGACAATCTGCACATCCACAAATTCACCGATCAGGGACTGGTCCGCCGCTGAAAAATTTACCGGGCGGTTGTTTTCAGTGCGCCCCTGCAGCTGTCCGGGGTCTTTCTTGGAAACGCCCGTTACCAGAATACGCTGGGTGCTACCAACCATACTGCGGCTGATCTTGGCCGCATGTTGCAGGATGCGCGTTTGCAGTATCAGCAGGCGCTGTTTCTTGGTTTCCTCGTCGGTGTTGTCTGCCAGCTCGGCCGCCGGAGTGCCGGGGCGGGCGCTGTAGACGAAGCTGAAGGAGTTGTCGAAGCCGATCTCCTCGATCAATTTCATGGTGGCAGCGAAGTCCGCTTCCGTCTCGCCGGGAAAACCGATGATGAAGTCTGATGAAATGCTGATATCCGGGCGAATTTTGCGCAGGCGGCGTATTTTAGATTTGTATTCCAGTGCGGTGTGGCCACGCTTCATGGCGGCCAGAATGTGGTCAGAGCCGCTCTGGACGGGCAGATGCAGGTGGTCCACCAGCTGTGGTATCTGTGCATAGGCATCGATTAGTGCGTCAGAGAACTCCACCGGATGTGAAGTGGTATAGCGAATTCGCTCAATACCGGGTATGCGTGCTACATAATGCAGTAACTCGGCGAAATCGACGACCTCATCGTCATGGCTGAGCCCGCGGTAGGCGTTCACATTCTGCCCCAGTAGGTTGACTTCGCGGACGCCACCCTGCGTCAGGTGGGCAACTTCGGCAATGACGTCATCCAGCGGGCGTGAAACCTCCTCGCCACGCGTATAGGGTACTACGCAGAACGTGCAATATTTGCTGCAGCCCTCCATTACGGAGACAAAAGCGCAGGGCCCCTCTACTTTTGGCAGGGGGAGGTTGTCAAATTTCTCGATCTCGGGGAAGCTGATATCGACAACCAATTTACCGGCGCTACCGTGCTGTTCTATCATTTGTGGGAGTCGGTGCAGGGTCTGGGGGCCAAATACCAGATCAACATACGGTGCCCTGCGACCGATGTCTGCGCCTTCCTGACTGGCCACACAGCCGCCTACACCGATGATGATATTGGGGTTTTTCTGCTTCAGGCGCTTCCAGCGGCCCAGTTGATGAAATACCTTTTCTTGCGCCTTTTCTCTTATAGAACAGGTATTTAAAAGCAATACATCGGCCTCCTCCGGGTTGTCCGTAGGTATCAGATTGTGGCTTAGTTGCAACAGGTCACGCATACGGGCTGAATCGTATTCGTTCATCTGACAACCGTGAGTTTTGATGTAGAGTTTCTTGTTCACCGGGTCCTGGCAGCGGGTATGTCGCTGGAGTCGTTGCTCTGTGGAAAAAGGATATGGAGTATACCTAGGTAGTGGTGGCAAACCTAGTGTATCAATACACGGCTGTTGCGTTTTACAAACGAACTCATGAGGGTGTCGCTGTGCGCTTGGTCTGGCGGCAAAGGTGCTCGTGCATATGGGCAGCATATCGGTCCGGAAACTGGTATTCTGGAATGACGGTGGTAACATTGCCCCCTAAAATCAGGCGTCCTGCCGCAGCTCCCGCCGATAAGCACATCGCGGGATGCGATACACGAGATGAAAATGGCAAACCAACCGGTATACAAGGTGATTTTTCAAAACGGTAGTCAGGTATTTGAAGTCTTTGCCCGTCAGATTTACCAAAGCGATATGTGGGGCTTTATTGAAGTAGAAGAGTTCGTTTTCGGGGAGCGTTCGCAAATACTGGTGGATCCGAGTGAGGAAAAACTCAAAATTGAATTCAGCGGGGTAAAACGCAGTTACATCCCGCTGCAGGCCATTATCCGTATCGATGAAGTCGATAAGGAAGGCAGCAGCAAGGTGTCAGACGTCTCATCCTCTGAGAGTAACGTGACCAGTTTCCCCTTTGCGGGCTTCCCGCCTGAGCAGAAGGGCCGCGAAGAGTAAGTCTACCGCCGATAACCCATGCAGCATCTCACACAACAGCGTAACTCTGTCATTTCGAAACTTTTCGCGATGGTCGCTACGCTGTGCCTTGGTTTGTCTGGCGCAGGGCGAGTTGTTGCCGCTGCTGATCCCTATGACGAGCACTCTGTGACCGTGGGCTCACAGCTGTATGAACTTTACTGTGGCGATTGCCACGGCGCTGATACCGCTGATCGCTACGGTGAGCTCTATGATACCGTGCAAATGGACGTCTCCGACGATTATGCCGAGTTGGTTGATTTGGTGCGCGGCGCAGAAGACCCCGAACCGTATGTGGCACCACAGGAGGATTGGCCGGAATGGGCCGATAATCCAGCCCCTGAACGCGAGCCGGATGTCAGAGCGGAGGTGCTCGGGACTGTGTCGAGAGCGATTGACACAATCTACGGGTCTTCGCAGAATTCTGATACGCTCAACAATTGGGGCAATGGGACAGGCTCTAGTAACGCATCAGGGTTTGACCCTGTGCCTGGTGCTACTAATCTCGCTGATCCGACGGCCTATTTTTATGGCATATCTGAAGAGGAAATGTTCATTAGTATCGCCAATGGGACAGGGACTGGGATGCCCGGTTGGCGCACCGAACTGGGCAGCGATGAGGCAGTCTGGGATTTAGTGAACTATATCCGCAGCCAGTGGGGCGAAGAGTGGCGATATTAGCGGTCTTCCGCTCGCCACTCCTGAAACGCCCGCCGTATCATTCTTTTCGCTGTAACCGATCCTCAATCGAGGCGAGCTTCACGCAAATTACGAAAGCTTCAATAGCGGCGTTGACGTCTTCGAGCCGGGGATACGTGGGCGACAGTCGGATATTGATATCGTCGGGATCTTCACCGTAGGGGAATGTCGCGCCAGCTGGTGTGAGCTTGACACCAATGGCGTTGGCCAGTTTTACGACTTTGCGAGCCAGTCCCCTCAGGGCGTTGAAGGATATAAAGTAACCCCCTCGCGGCGCGGCCCAATCCCCCATCCCACGGCCAGCCAGTTCCCGTTCCAGAGTGTGTAAGACACAATCGAAGCGAGGCCTGATGAGCGCGGCGTGGGCTGTCATGTGCTTGGCCAGCGTATCCGGGTTCTTCAGGAAGCGCACATGACGCAGCTGATTCACTTTGTCGGGGCCAATGGTCTGAAAGGCCAGATGCTTTTTCAATGCAGCGAGGTTGCTTTCACTGCTGGCAAGGAAAGACACCCCTGCGCCAGCAAATGTCACCTTGGAGGTTGAGCCGAACTGAAACACATTATCCATCGTGCCGTGCTTTTGGCAAAAATCACGGATAGAAGCCAGTGGCTCCGCGTCCTCATACAGGGTGTGAACGGCGTAGGCGTTGTCCCACATTACCAGGAAATTACTCCCTGCCCTCTGCCCCAGGCGAGCGATGCGCTCTACCGTTTCGTCGCTGAAAACGCAGCCGGTGGGGTTAGAAAATCGCGGTACACACCACAGGCCTTTAATTGAATCGTCTTCTTCTACCAGCGCTTCAACTCTATCCATATCCGGCCCGCTGTGCAGCATGGGTACCGCAATCATCTCAATCCCAAGGTGTTCGCATATCGCGAAATGGCGATCGTAGCCGGGTGCGGGACACAGAAACTTTACCGTATCGTTATTGCCCCAGGCGGAGGCCGCACCAGCCAGCCCCTCTATCAATGCGAATTCAATCACGTTGTACATCAGCGTCAAGCTGGAATTACCGCCAATCAGCGTTTCCCCGGGCGCGGTGCCAAGGACCTGTGCGAACAATTCCCTCGCCTCCGGCAGCCCCTCCAGGCCGCCGTAGTTGCGTGCATCGGTGCCATTTGCAGAAAGGTAATTGCCCTCCAGAATACCGTCCAGCGCATCCGATAGGGCGGTCTGCTCAGTACAGGGCTTGCCCCGGGTGAGATCCAGAGCGAGGTTAAGGCTTTCTAATGTGCTGTACTGTTCCTTTAGGGAATTCAGTTCTGTCGCAAGTTCGGCGACTGACATCTGATCGATATGCACGGTACCGTCCTCGTGTAATTGCGCCCGATACGCCGTGGAAACGTAATCGAGAAAGTATAACGGTTAATGACACTTAGCAGTACGCCTCAGAACGACGAAGCTTGAAAATTACCGTTCAGCCTATATAGATAGATGATGCGCTAACGTTATGGCGACACCTGCCAGCGCTCAAACAGGAACTGAACTACCATGAGTGACACGGACGACTCGACAGCAAGAGAAGTGGAACCCGCCCACGAAACGCCGCAAGCCCCTGCGGTGGCCGACGATGTACTGCCAGATACCCTGCATTTGATACCGGTGCCGCACCGGCCATTTTTTCCGGGGCAGGTGCAGCCGATCGCCTTAAATCCCGCTGAATGGGTCAGTACACTGGAGGCCGTGCAGCGAGAGGGCCACGGTTTGATCGGCTTATCCTACGTGGATATTGCGAATTCGAATGCCGCAGAACCCCGCCAGTTTCCCGACATCGGCTGCGCTGTGCGTCTTCATCGACCACCCAATTTGGTAGACCACCAAGCAGGACATTTTCTGGCTCAGGGTATCAAGCGATTTCGTATCGTGCGCTGGCTCAGCGAAAAACCGCCCTATTTGGTACAAGTAGAATACCCGCGTAGCCAGGGTAATCGCGACGACGATGAAATTAAGGCCTATGCCATGGCCCTGATAAAGCAAATCAGGGAATTGCTGCCACTCAACCCACTTTACAGTGAAGAACTGAAACAGTATCTGGCCAACTTCAGTCCTCGCCAGCCCAGTCAGCTGGCTGATTTCTCCGCAGCCCTGACGACCGCGACCGGTGAGCAGCTGCAGGAAATTCTGGATACGCTGCCACTGCGTTCGCGTATGGAAAAAGTGCTATCCCTGCTGCGAAAAGAGCGTGAGGTCGCTGAATTACAGGTACAGATCAGCAGCCAGGTAAATGAAAAAGTCACGGCACAGCAGCGTGAATTTTTTCTACGTGAACAGCTGAAAATTATCCAGAAGGAGTTGGGCCTATCCAAGGATGATCGTACTTCTGACGTAGAAACGTTTGAGGATCGAATCAAGGATCTCGATATACCGGAGGCCGCAGCCAAACGAATTCATGAGGAAATGCACAAGCTATCCGTACTGGAGACAGGCTCTGCAGAATACGGCGTTACTCGCAACTACCTCGACTGGGCTACCAGTGTGCCCTGGGGAGTGTTGTCTGACGATAACCTGAATCTGAAACACGCGCGCAAAGTTCTCGACGAGCATCACGAAGGCTTGAAGGATGTCAAAGAACGTATCCTGGAATTCCTCGCCGTCGGTGCATTCAAAGGTGAGATCGCCGGTTCCATCCTGCTACTCGTGGGGCCGCCCGGCGTGGGTAAAACCAGCATAGGCCGATCTGTCGCCGCTGCACTGGGGCGCAAGTTCTATCGCTTCAGCCTTGGCGGAATGCGCGACGAGGCAGAAATCAAGGGGCACAGGCGAACTTATATCGGAGCCATGCCGGGCAAGTTTATCCAGGCACTGAAGGAGGTACAGGTCTCCAATCCGGTCATTATGCTGGATGAAATCGATAAAATCGGCGCGTCCTATCAGGGGGACCCGGCCTCGGCATTGCTGGAAGTGCTGGATCCCGAGCAGAACAGTGAGTTTCAGGATCACTATCTGGATATGCGCGTCGATCTGTCCAAAGTCCTCTTTGTGTGTACCGCCAATCAGCTCGACACCATTCCCGGGCCACTGCTGGATCGCATGGAAACCCTACGCCTGTCGGGTTATGTGGCCGAGGAGAAGTTATTCATAGCGAAAAATCACCTGTGGCCCAAGCAAATGGAACGTCACGGATTGAAAGATGAGCAGCTCAAAATCAACGACGCGGGTCTGAAGTATGTGATCGACTCCTACTGTCGGGAAGCGGGGGTTCGAACACTCGAGAAGCAACTCGCGCGCATTATGCGCAAATCTATCGTCCGGTTACTGGATGGGAAAGAGAAGAAGTTGCGGGTGGGCAAGAAAGACATCGAGGTGTTGCTGGGTAAACCCCCCTTCCAGCCAGAGCGTCTGCTGCGTGGTGTGGGTGTCGTCACCGGGCTGGCCTGGACCACCATGGGTGGCGCGACCCTGCCTATCGAGTCATCAGAGGTGCATACACTTAATCGCGGTTTCAAACTGACCGGACGCCTGGGTGAGGTGATGAAGGAATCAGCGGAAATTGCCTACAGTTATGTTGTCGCCCACCTCAAGGACTACAACTGTGACCAGGACTTTTTCGATATGAGTATGGTGCACCTGCATGTGCCTGAGGGCGCTACGCCTAAAGATGGCCCCAGCGCGGGTGTCACGATGGCGACATCGCTGGTATCGCTGGCGCGTCGCGAGCGCATCCGACGCCCGCTGGCGATGACCGGCGAATTAACGCTCACGGGGCAGGTGCTTCCGGTGGGGGGTATTCGCGAGAAAGTAATTGCGGCGCGGCGCAGTAAGATCATGGAATTGATTTTGCCGTTTGCCAATCGACGTGATTTTGAGGAGCTTCCTGACTATTTGCGTGAGGGCATTAATGTGCATTTTGCGCGGAGTTTTCGTGAGGTGTTTGAGTTTGTGTTCCATGAGCATCGGGCGGATAAGTCGTTGCATTGAGGTTTTTTTGCTTTGGGTGGGGAGGGTCTATTGCTCGATAGGGTATTCGAGTGAGAGCGGGACTTCGTAGTGGGTTACCCTCCCGGACCGGTCTCAACAGGAGAACTCTAGATGCGAGGTTTCCAGTCCCCGGGCACTCGCGCCGTAACAACAGCCCGACGCGGTGCCGGATACCCCTCGATCGTTCTGCCAGAGTCCTCAGGATCGAGAAAATCAGCCAGTGAATGGAACGTCATCCAATCAGTGGAGCGCTGTTCATCGGTAGAAGTGACACACACATCGATTAACTGCGCATCGATAAAACCCAGTTTGCGCAGCCAGCTCAATAACGTGTCAGTGCTGGGTAGAAACCACACATTGCCCATACGAGCATAGCGGTCTTCAGGCAGCAGCGTTTTGCCCAGCGCGCCTTCGATCACCAGCGTTTCCAGTACCAACTGACCGCCTGGTCGCAGGCAGTCTTTTAGTTCCTGCAGGTGATCCAGCGGCGAGCGGCGGTGGTAGAGCACACCCATAGAAAAGACCGTATCGAACGCCTGCAGCTTGGCGGGGACCTGCTCCATTGGGAGCGGCAAAACCCAGATATTGTCCTGCTGTAAATAGCGTTGTAGCGCCCAAAATTGTACCACGAACAATGGCGTGGGATCGATGCCGATCACTTCTGCTGCGCCGTCGCCCAGCATGCGCCAGCAGTGGTAACCACTGCCGCAGCCGACGTCCAGCACGCGTCGGTTCTGCAGGGAATCAATTGTGGTGTGGAGTCGATCCCACTTCCAGTCGGAGCGCCATTCTGTATCAATATGGACGCCAAATAAATCGAAAGGGCCCTTGCGCCACGGGTGCAGTTTTTGCAAAGCGGCATGCAACTGTTCTTTTGTATCAGCCGCTAGCGGAGTGACAGCGCTTACCCCGACGCGTGCAGTATTGAGATGAACAGTGTCGGCCTGTAGTGGCGGTAGCGCCTGCAGCGCCTGCAGCCAGCGCGGGAGATCGCCGTAGCGTTTCTGATTCAGACCATTACTGATTTGCTGTTCGAGTAGCCGCGCCCAGCGGTCCAGCTCGCCGTCTTGCCAGCGCATAATCAGAGGTTGATAATTCATTGTTTGAGCGCGATGAGAGAGGCGAAATTAAAGCACTGAAACCAGACATCGCAGCTGCTGAAACCAGCGCTGGCGATGCGCTGCTTGTGTTGCTTGAGGGTCTCCGGCACTAGCACATGTTCCAGCGCACTGCGTTTCCCCGCAACCTCCATATCGCTGTAACCGTTGGCGCGTTTGAACTGATGGTGTAGTTCAATATTCAGCGCGTCAAGATGCGGATCCTCAAACGTAACCTTCTCGGACAGCACCATGATTCCACCCGGCAATAACCCCTGGTAGATGCGTGTAATGATGTCATCGCGCAGCGCTTGGGGAATAAATTGCAATGTGAAGTTGAGCACTACCACTGAGGCATTCTGAATCGCCACGTCCTGCAGGTCTGCCAGAGTGAGGCAGACAGGGGTGTCGTGGGTGTCGGTATCGATAATGCTCTGGCAGCGTTCCAGCATAGCGGTCGAGCTGTCGACGCTGATAATCTGGCAGCCGGACTGTTGTATATTCTGGCGCATGGCTAGCGTAGACGCGCCCAGTGAGCAGCCAAGGTCATACACGCTGCTACCTTCTATAGCGTATCTACCAGCCAGCAATCCAGTCATTGATATGATTGTGGGATAGCCGGGCACCGAGCGCTTGATCATATCGGGGAAAACGCGCGCTACGCTGTCATCGAAAGTAAACAGGCCGTGCTCGGAAAGTGGGTCTGCGTAAAGTGTATCGCGTGGGTCGTTCACAGGGATTTACTGGCCCAATAATCGGTGGAAAAGAATGAAAAGTGTAACAGGGGGGCAAGTCTAGCATGAAAAATTGAACCGGGATGCCGATGTATCGCTGTATTCCTGTTCAGAGAGTGGCCACAATAAATGGCGACCGTTTCATTTGGAGCTTATATGACGAGTCAGTATCAACGCAACGCGACCGGCATGCGCCCGCCGAAGCTGCGCCATAGCATGATGGAGTTTGGCCGAGTGGTGCTTGAAATGGGCAGCACCGTCTTGCTCGCTCCGTTGTTGAAGACGCTACCGAAGGGGGACGGACACACCATTATGACCATCCCGGGTTTTATGGGCGCGGACGGTTCGACATCGCAATTGCGAAAGTTTCTCAACAATCGCGGCTACCACGCGATTCCCTGGGGGCTGGGACGCAATGCCTCAGAAGTGCGCTCGCGGCACCTCGACGATTTTCTGGCGCATCGCCGCGGGACGGAGGATGCGATAGCCGCGCGGGTACAGACCGAGTTTGAAGCCAGCGGGCGCAAGCTGACACTGGTTGGCTGGAGCCTGGGTGGATTGTACGCTGTTGCGCTGGCGCACCGTTTCCCACAGTGGATACGTCAGGTGATTACCCTGGGGACCCCCTACGGAGATCCACGTGGCACCGCCCTGTACAGTGTGATGGGCCGTCTCTATGACCACGAAGTCGACGAGGATGCGCTGGCGCGCTGGGTCGCTCACACCTACACGGGCGGGACGCTGCGGGTGCCAGTACTGGCCCTGTATAGTGAATCGGATGGAATCGTGGGTGCGGGCATCGCGAAATGCCAGGGCGATCCGCGCTATGTGACGAATATCGCGGTCATCGCCAGCCATGTTGGGTTCCCGTTCAATCCTCTGGTGTTCGCCGTGATTGGCAACTATCTGGTGGAACCGCAAGAGCGCTGGGCGCTCTGTCGCAGTGAGCATATCAGGCCTTTTGTGCGGGAGGCGTCTACCTAATAATATGGTGGCCTGCCCATTGTCCGCCACAGAGTGCGCATTGAAGGGTGGCTCAGTGCACGCTGCGAGTCAGCGTTTTTCCTCCTGCGTCTGATTTTTCCCG
>TARA_B110000503_G_scaffold141314_1_pt1 | contig 36795 bp, 31 predicted proteins | sample TARA_B110000503 | Tara Oceans TARA_B110000503 (sample SAMEA4397472) | marine metagenome | biome: Polar Biome; feature: [SRF] surface water layer (ENVO:00010504); material: water (ENVO:00002006), including particulate matter (ENVO:01000060) such as... | depth 5 m | reverse complement strand
GACAAGAAGGACGACAAGAAGGACGACAAGAAGGACGACAAGAAGGATGACAAGAAGGATGACAAGAAGGACGATAAAAAGAATGACAAGAAAAACAAGCAACAACAAAATAAAATATCTCCCGAGCAACTCAAAAACTTATTAAAAGCAATGGATAATCAAGAAAAAAAGGTTCAAGAAAAGGTTAACAAGAGTAAAGTTAAGGGAGTGCCTGTGAAAAACAAAAAAGATTGGTAAATAAAACTATGAGAACAAGCGTTAATCTTTTATTGTTGTTTTTTTCAGTAATATCTTTTGAAATTCATGCCCAAGATCAAGACGTTAGCTTTGAAGCTGTAATTAGTAAAAAAACCCTGGGGATTAACGAAACTCTAAGAGTAGACTTTAAAGTAAATAAAGATGGAGATAATTTTTCACCTCCAAATTTTAATGGCTTTAGAGTAGTTGGCGGACCAAATCAATCAGTAAGTAATTCCTGGATAAATGGCAAAAGAACTTTTTCAAAAAGTTATTCTTATTTTTTAAGTCCTTTAAAAAAAGGATCTTTATCAATTGGTCAAGCTACTATAGAAATTGATGATCAACTTTATAAAACAATGCCTGTCAAGATAATAGTTGACAAATCTGTTGAGATTAATAAAGACCCCAATAATACTAACTATTTAGTTAACGAGAATTTACATTTAGTAGCTGAAGTTTCTAAAACCAACCCTTATTTAAATGAGAGCATTTCGGTTATATACAAACTCTATTTTAGCCCTCAAATTAATGTAACGAATGTAGGGGAAATTGACAGTCCTGAATACGTTGATTTTTGGTCAAATAATATAAAAATACCAAGACTTCAAATTGAAAGAGGATCATATAAAGGAGATAGTTATAATTATGTTATATGGAAGGAAATAGTTCTTTACCCTCAAAAAGCTGATAAATTAAATATTAAACCTCTTTCACTAGAAGTTTCAGTTGATGTGCCAACGAATAAAAGAGATTTTTTTGGAAACAGAATCTACACCCAAATTTCTAAGACTGTAACCGCAGGTAATAGGTCAATTCAAGTGAAGCCTCTTCCTAAAGATGCACCAGTCAATTTTAATGGTGCAGTTGGGAATTTCGAAATTCTATTCACTTCTTCAAAAACTCAATTAAAATCGTCAGAATCATTACAAGCAACAATTAAAGTTAAAGGATTGGGGAATCTAAAATTATTTTCAACCCCTGAGCTATCAGCTCCAAGCTCTCTTGAAAAATATGACCCAGAACACAAAGAAAATATAAAAACTGCTTTAAATGGAATGTCAGGGGATATTTCAGACACTTATACATTAGTGCCACAGTTTAAAGGAAAATACCCAATTTCACCTGTTGAATTTGTTTATTTCGATCCTCAAGCAGAGAAATATAAATCTATTTTTTCTAAAGAAATAGTTATAAATGTTTTAGAAGGTCCTTCTTCATTTTCTAAAAAAAATGAGACTCAAGGTTTATTAAAAAATAATACAAATAATATTCCTATAGCTAAAAGTCAATTCAGGTTTATAAAAACTAAACCAGGGTTAATTAAAATTGAGTCTCGAAAATTTATTTATTCAACATCCTTTTACTTGCTTCTTTTTTTACCTTTGATAATTATATTTATTCTATTTGGATTTATTAAATCTAAAACAACTTCAGCTTCTGATATTAAAGGGTATAAATCAAGAAGAGCTAAAAAATTAGTTAAAAAATATTTATCAGAAGCAAAAACAAGTTTAGACAAGAAAGATGTTTTTTATGTTGCATTAGAAAGAGCTTTACATAATTTTTTAAAATCTAAATTTTCAATTGAAACATCAGATTATAGTAAAGTAAAAGTCAAAAGATTATTGGCAAACAAAAACATTCAAACAGGTTCAATTGAGCTGTTCATTAGTTTAATCGAAAACTGTGATTATGCAAGATATACGCCAGCATCAAATGTTGCTATTAATAATGATTATGAAAATGCAGTAAAAGTAATTTTAGAAATTGACAAACAAATTTAAGTATGAAAAAAATTGTTGTTATAATTTATTTAATTTTTTCAGGAATAGTTTTTTCACAAACTAATAACAATGAGTATTTCAACAATGGATTAGATTTATATAACAACGGCAAATATAAAGAAGCAATTGCTCAATTTAAATTAATAATTGAAAATGGAGAACATTCAGAAGCTTTGTATTTTAATTTAGGGAACTCATATTATAAAATAAATGATATTGCAAATAGCGTATACTTTTTTGAGAAGGCTTTAAAATTAAATCCAAAAAATAATGATGTTTTAAATAACCTGGCTTACTCCCAAAACATGTTAATTGATAAGACAGGAAATCGACCTAAAAATCAAATTTCAGAATTTTTGAATGATGTTTCGAAAACTTTAAATGTGAATCAATGGTTGATGATTGGGTTTGTGTTCTTGTATCTTTTTTTAGTAACATTTCTACTATATTTTTTAAATACTAAAACTATGTCTAAGAAAAATTACTTTACTCTTTCATTAATATTTTTTAGTTTTTCCGTTGTATTTTTTTTTAATGGGATAAATAAATTTGAAAACAATAAAAACATGGTTAGTGCTATAATTTTTGAAAAAAAAATAGATTTTAGAACAGAACCTAATTATAGAAGTGAAGTTCTATTTAATCTACATGAAGGAACAAAAGTAATTATAAAAGAAGAACTTAACGAGTGGGGTTTAGTTGAAATTAGCGATGGTAATAAGGGCTGGATTGAATTAAAATCAATTAAAAAAATTAACTGATTCTTTGTTTGAATTAAAAAAATTTAACAAAACATCTCCTATTTCAATAATTGACCCATACAGTAATGTTGTTTCAAAAAAACTTTCATCAACTAAAAACAAAGTTGAATTGAGGGTTTCAAAGAAAACAAATAAAAAAGAAAGAATAAGAACGTATTTAATAGCTCCAAACAATCCGCCTAGAATTTTATTAATTAAACCTAAAGCAACCATTTTTACAACACCATTAATGCCTTTGCCGATAATCGAAACGAATACTATAATTACTAAAAAAGTAAAGGCAAATGAAGCTATTTTTAAATAACCATCATCTATATCACTTATTTGATTTGAAAAATTGGAGGAAATCCAATCAAGTGTAACATCAGAAAATTTTAAAGATCCATATGTGCCTAAAACAATAGCGAATAAAGAGGATATTTCCATGATAAGACCTTTTATAAATCCTCTAATAAATCCAAAAATTAAAACACAAATAATAAAAATATCTAAGTAATTCAATGCTTTTTTTTTACAAATATAAGTATATTGTTAATTACGAATTTTGAATATTATGAACAATGAGTAACACTAACGATTTGAAATATAAATGGATTCAGGTTTTAAATATTTTAAGCAAACAATTTAATGATGGTCAACCTCTAGATTTAGAGAATGTTATTTATTTAATCGGAGTTCAGGAATTAGGTCAAATAGAAAAAAAATTTAATAAAGAGCAAAAAGTAGATTTAATGCATGTCGCTATTTGTAGACTCTTAGAGCCTTTTGGTTTTTATGAATTTGAATATGCTGACGATGAAGGTTGGCCGCACTATAAAGTCATTAATAAACTTCCTAATTTAAAATCTGGAGAACAAACACTTTTAATGAAAGAGGCTGTAATTAATTATTTTATAGAAAAACAATTAATTCAATAGCTGAAAAACCTTACTTTTGAAAAATAATTTTATGCTTAATTATGATTGCTGAAATACAAAAAAAAATTAAAGAAGTTTCTAAATTTTTTACAAATGACCCAAAAGAGTTAGAAAAATTCAGAATAGAATATTTAGGGAAAAAAGGTTGCATCAACTCTTATTTTACGCAATTTAAAAAAGTTCAGAATTCAGAAAAAAAGGAATATGGACTATCAATAAATGAATTAAAAAATGTAACCCTTAAAAAACTAGAGGATTTAAAAAAGTCTATAAATCCAGAAAAAAAATTAAATTTAATTAATGAAGACTTAACCAGGCCTGCATCGTTTTTAAAACTGGGATCTAGACATCCAACATCTATTATTAGAGATAAAATAATTGATATTTTTTATAAAATAGGGTTTAATATTTCTGAAGGACCTGAAATGGAAGATGACTGGCATAATTTCACTGCATTAAACCTTCCAGAGCATCATCCCGCTAGAGAGATGCAAGACACTTTTTTTATAAATAAAAATCCAGATTTATTACTAAGAACGCATACTTCTTCTGTCCAGATTAGACACATGGAAAATAATAAACCCCCTATTAGAACTATTTCTCCTGGAAGAGTTTACAGGAACGAAGATATTTCTGCAAGATCACATTGTTTTTTTCATCAAATCGAAGGATTGTATATTGACAAAAATGTTTCTTTTTCTGATTTGAAGACAACCCTTTTGTTTTTTACAAAAGAACTCTTTGGTAAATCTAAAATACGATTGAGACCCTCTTATTTTCCTTTTACAGAGCCGAGTGCAGAGGTTGATATTTATTGGGGATTAAATTCAGAAATTGATTATAAAATAACTAAAGGCACTGGGTGGCTAGAAATAATGGGCTGTGGGATGGTTGATCCCAATGTTTTAGAAAATTGTAAAATCAATCCTAATGAATACTCAGGGTTTGCTTTTGGAATGGGAATAGAGAGGATAGCAATGTTATTATATCAAATAGAAGATATTAGAATTTTATACGAAAATGATGTTAGATTTTTAAATCAATTTAAAGGCTTAATTTAATTTTTCACTTAGAGTTTTCATTAATTTTTTTGGACTAAGATTTTTATAAAGGATTCCATAAGTGGCATGTATAATAGGAAATTCGTTAGAGCTTTTTTTTACAATATTAAAAGCATTTTTAGTCGCATAATATCCTTCTGAAATCATTGACATTTCTGAGAAAGCCGCTTTTAATGAATAGCCTTTCCCTAACATATTTCCAAGAGTTCTATTTCTGCTAAATGCCGAATAAGCAGTAACTAATAAATCACCTAAGTATTCAGAATCATTAATATCTCGCTTGACCTTATTAATAGAATTAATAAATCTTTTCATTTCCTTAACAGAGTTACTTATTAAAACACTTTGAAAATTATCTCCATAATTAAGTCCATGAGCTATTCCAGCTGTTAATGCATAAATGTTTTTAAGCATAGAGGCATATTCTGCCCCCATTGTGTCTTCAGAAAACTTCACCCTTATGTAGCTTGATGTAAGAACACCTTTCATTTCTTCTCCAATGGATTTATTTTTAGAGGCCACTGTTAAATAGGAAAGCTTTTCTAAAGCAACCTCTTCCGCATGACACGGACCAGTTATAATTCCTATCCTAGTAATAGGAATATTATAAAAGCTGTTTAAATGCTCGCTTACAATTAAGTTTGATTCAGGAATAACCCCCTTAAGCGCGGAAAATACAATTTTATTTATTATTTGAAATTGAATTTTTAATAATTCCTTTTCTAGAAAAGGAGAAGGGATGGCTAATATAATGATGTCAGACTGTTGTGTAATTTCTTCTATAGAATCACTTACGTGTATTTTTTTTTTATCAAAATTAACAGACCTTAAGTAAGTAAGATTTTTACCATACTTTTTTATATGCATTACATTTTCTTTATTTCGGACATACCAATTAACATAGCACTTGTTGTCCGTTAATATTTTTACTAGAGCTGTTCCCCAGCTCCCTCCTCCTAGAACACCATACTTTTTATTCATAATTAAAGATTAACAAAATTTTGGGATTTTTTTAAGAAATATAAAATTATAATGTTTTCATATAATTAGTTTATTTTTAAAACACTCTCTTTTTGAGAGTGTTTTTTTAGATATAGCCTTTCCATAAAGTTTTAGATGTTAATAAAAAAAATCCTATTAAATAAAACAAACCAATTCTTAAAAATTTCTTAGAACTTTTATTAGATTTTTTATGAATTGACCATCCAAAAGTTATAATTAAAACTCCTATTAAACTAATTAAAGGGTGTTCTATCAAATAGCGCCTGTGATTGTCGTTATTGAAAACTGAATTAAACCCTTTTCCCCACCATAAAAATTTAGGAGAAATTAAATACAAGATTATACCAATAACAATTTGAATATGATTAAAAATTAAAGCAAATAAAGAAATCCTTAAGTCAAATGTTTTAAAAGCACTTTTAAATATAAGACTATAGATGGAATTAACAATTACAATCAAAGTGCTTATTATAGCTAAAAATGACCATATAACATTAAGTTGAAAGATCCAAGAAAAAAATAATTCTCTAGACATTTTTATAAATAAGGGCTAAATATAAACACTTTTTTGAAGCAATCTAAAAGTCATTAGCCAATATCAATTTTTTTGTATAATTTTTTTTAGGATTAGAAAACAGCAAATCTGTCTCATTGATTTCCTCTATAACTCCTTTGTTTAATATTATTACTCGATCGGTCATGTACTTAACAACTGATAGATCATGTGATATAAATAGAAATGTAAAAGAAAATTTTTCTTTTAGATTGTTTAATAAATTCAAAATTTGAGCTTGAATTGACACATCCAAAGCGGAAACCGATTCATCACATATTAATATTTTAGGATTTAATGCAAGAGCTCTAGCAATAACTATTCTTTGTCTTTGACCTCCTGAAAATTGATGAGGAAATTTATTAAAATCGCTATTTTTCAAATTAACCTGTTCTAATAACGAAATAGCTTTTTCTTTTGATTCAGTGATTGTTTTGTGCAAGTTATGTGAGATCATGGGCTCAACAATAGATTTTCCGATAGATATTTCAGGATTTAATGACGAAAAAGGGTCTTGAAAAATTAATTGAATATTTTTTCTAAATTCTTTTTTATTAATTTCTTTAATATTTTTTTCTTTATAGAATATTTGACCGTTACTAAAATTATTAAGATTTAATATTGACTTTGCTATAGTAGATTTTCCAGAGCCTGATTCGCCAATGAGCCCTAAAGACTCCCCCTTATATAAATCAAAACTTATATTATTTAAAATTTTGACATTGTTGTAAGAGAACTCTAGATTATTGACTTTTAGTAAAGGAGTTGATTTATAAATCTTATTATGATTTTTAGCTCTGTCTTGTTTCGTAATTAAAATAGATTCTTCGAAGTGATTTTCGTTTGTAGGCAATCTTTTAGGACGTGAATTTTTAGGAGGTCTGGAATTTAATAAGAGCTTAGTGTATTTCTTTTTTGGGGAGTTAAAAATCTGTTTACTTGAACCCATTTCTTCAATTTCCCCTTTATTTAATACCATAATATTTCTTGCTATGTTCGAGACAAGCTGAAGGTCATGAGAAATAAAAAGGATACTCATTTTTGTGTCTTTTTGAATTGATTTTAAAAGGTTAATGATTTCTTTTTTAACTATCCCGTCCAAAGAAGTTGTAGGCTCATCTGCGATTAAAACTTTAGGGTTACACGAAATAGCCATTGCTATCATTATTCTTTGTTGTTGTCCGCCGCTAAGCTGATGAGGATATTTATTATAAAATATCTCAGGAGTAATTAACTGAACTTTTTCCAATAAGCTAAAAACTCTTTTTTTTGCTTTTTCCCTGTTAATAGACTCGTGATTCAAAATAACTTCTATTATTTGTTCGCCACACTTCATGCTAGGGTTTAGTGAACTCATAGGCTCTTGAAATATGATAGAAATTTCATTTCCTCTTATTTTTTCAAAATCAATAAAACTTAAAGAATCAATAGACTTACCATTGAAATTGATTGAACCACTCTTTATAACATGTTTTGAATTTAATAGATTAATAATAGAAAGTGCTGTTATAGATTTTCCGCTTCCAGATTCTCCTACTATTCCTAAGATTTCATTTTTTTTTAACTCAAAAGAAATGTTTTTTAAAATAGAAACACCAGAAATAGAGATACAAAGATTTTTTACTGAAAGGAATTTAGAGGGTTCCAATTTAAAATAAAATTATGTTAATTTAAGCATTTTAAAAGCCTCCTCTATATAAATATCGAAATCTTTAGGGCGATTATTGATTTTTTCAAGATTTCTCTCTCCTAATCTCACTAAAATTATGTTTTTATCGGGGAACACTATAACATATTGACCAAGAATTCCTCTCATAGCAAAAAATGAATTGCCTTTAAATTCTCCTAACCAAAAGCCATATCCATATTCTGGACTTTTCTTAAATCTTGGATTAATAGATTGACTTACAAAGCTGGAATCTAAAATTTTATTCCCTTGCCAATTTCCTGAGTTTTTATATAGTTTGCCAAGTCTTGCGAAATCTCTAGCGTTAGAATTAAAACAACAAAAAGCTTTTTCAGAATTATTTTTTTTACTGTCAATCTGCCATAAAGCGTTATTTTCTGCTCCCATTGGATTCCAAAACCAATCATAGGCTAATTCAGATATTTTTCTATCAGTAGCTTTTTCTATAGTCATAGCTAATAGTTGAGTATTTCCACTTGAGTATTTAAATTCTTTTCCAGGAACCTCAATGATTGTTCTGGACCTTATTAAAGCATTCAATTCACTAGTTAAGTATGATTTAGCAGTAACTCCAAAAATATTCGAATAATTTTCATCCCATTGCATACCCGATGACATACTTGATAAATCACCAATTGTCAAACTTGAAGCAAGCCCTTTTTTATATTCAGAAATATAATCACCCACCTTATCGTCTATTCCAGAAAAGTAGCCTTCGTCTATAGCTCTTCCCATTATAGCAGAAACAATACTTTTAGCCATTGAAAATGAGTTACTATAAGATTTAGGTCCGTAACCATCATTATATTTTTCATACCAAATAGAATCATTCTTAATTATTAAGAAGGCTATAGTTCCTAGTTCTTCATTGACTGCATTTAATTTTTCAGTAGGCTTAATAATATTAAATGAACTATGAATTGGCCACGGTTGTGGATTTTTACTTTTTGGAACATCAATATTGTCAAAGAATTTATAATCTGCTATATCAGCTTTTGCTCTATGAGTTTTAGATACGGTTTTAAATAAATCAATTAAATAATGACCATCAACTTTAATGATGCGGTCAAAAACTAATAGTGCAATTATTAAACCAAATATTATATAAAATTTATTTCTCATTAGTTAACTTTTTTTAAAGTTAACTAATTAATATAATTCGATTTTAATTTATATAAAATGAAGTAATTATATTTTCTTAAATGATTTATTATTCAAAAATGACTATACCTTTATTAGGTTGATATACATAATTAAAAGTATAATAATTTGTTCCGTCTTTAAAGGCATCTGGCTGTGAAGGAGAGTCCTTGTAATAGCTTAAAATTTCAACCTTAGCATAAAGACCATCATGAGTTTTAAAAACTAGTATTTTTCCTGCGATCGGAGAAATTAAATGCGTAGGAGGTCCTGCGTAATCATACCATCCATTTCCGCCACCCGTTAGAATAGCGTAATTTGATTCAGAATCTTTCGTTAACAAAGTTGTGTCAATTTCGGTTACAGATGCCATAGTTCCACTTGCAATATAAACTGCACCTTCTCCCGTTCTATTTGGTTCATCTATAGTCTCTAGTGATGTTCCTCCGTTAACAATAATAGATGTCCCTCTAAATGCTATATCCCATTCTTTATCATTTGTAGTGGTTTCTCCAGTTGAAAAATTAAATTTTACAAAATCTCCAGACACTGGCTGTCCCATTCCACCTGATTGTGGAGCATGTAAATTAGTAATTTGTTTTGTTTGAACAGGCAATAATTGGATTGCATCCTCCTCTTCGCTACAAGAGTTAAATCCTGTAATTGCGGTTGTTAATAAAATAAATAGTTTGAAGTTTTTCATAGTGTTATATAATTAGAGATTAATGTTAAATTTTATGTAAATAATTTTACCAGCTATGTTGCTAATGTTTTGAGGATCTTTGAAATCAAATATGTTTTTAACTCCATATCCAATTTGGTATTTTGTATATAAAGTTTTAGTCACATCCATACTCCAAATCGAATAGGGATTTACAAAATTATCGTATTTATCAAGGGAATTATTTCCATTAGTATCAGAAAGACCGTATTTAGTCCTGTATGTTACCCTTAGATTTGTTTCTAAATTCCATTTAGGAATATTATAAAAAATTTTAATATTTCCCATGTGACGAGATCTATTAAATAACCCAAAATAATCATTGCTATTCAATTGAAAAGAAGGTGAAGAAGGGTTTAATCTAGCGTAAATGTTGCCGTTTTTAAACTGTATTTCCGTTTCTTTATCTTTCGCAATTAGCAACTGATAACCTCCCGAAATAGCAACATTATTGTTGATTTTCCATAAGGAATTAAGCTCAAGCCCTTCTGTAAAAACTCTTGCTATATTGTAATAACTAAATACGTTTTGTCCATTTGTTTTTTGAGCAATTACTTGTGTGTCAATTAAATCTTTTATATCATTTCTAAAAAAGTTAATATCTAATTTAAATTTTGAAGATGGGGAGTAATTAATACCAAAATTAAAACTAATGGCATTCTCAGCTTTTAGTTCATTATCAAAATTACTGATAGGAACGATAATGCTTGCTAATTGCCCCTCTGATTTTAATTGAGGAATAATTTTAGATACAGCATTATAGCCTAGAACAGTATATCCAAAAGTAGCATTACTGAAATTAAAATATAATTGTCTAAAATCAGGAGCCTTAAAGCCATATCCAATAGAACTTTTTATTGAAAAGTTATTGTTAATTTTAACTCTTATAGCTGCTTTAGGACTGAATTGAGAGTTATATACATTATGATTGTCAAATCTTGCCCCTAAAATCAGGCTAGTATTATTATTAAAATAACCGTCATATTGTATATAGGCGTAAGTAGAATTAAACTTAGGGGTGTCAATAAATTCAACTCTATCTATTCTCTCACTTGTAAGGCCAATGCCTCCAATAAATGAATTTCGTTTATCTAGGCTAAAAGTGGATCTTAACTCAGGCTTGATTAAAACTTGATCAAAAGAACTCTTACTAAATAGGTTCCCACTGATGTCATTCAAATATTCTTTTGCTTGGTATCGAGCTGTGTAGAATTCAAAAGTGCTTTTAATATTTTCATTAAAAGAATGGTCAATTTTAAAAAGATTAGTCCATTCATTTATTTCACTTTCTCCATTAAGCGATTTAGACACTACATTATTCTGAGTTTCTATATAATTTTTAAATGAAGCCGTAAGTAAAATTTTTTCAGATATGTTATATGTTAATTTTGTATTTAATGTATGGTTTTTAAATGGCTCAACTGTCTGTTGAAAGTCCCCATCCAGTAAATCATACCCATCACTAATATGATTATTTATAAAGAACAGAATACCGAATTGTTTTATCTTAGTATTTAGATTAAAGCTTAAATCCTGGGAATTAAATGTGCTTAAACTATAATCTAGACTACTATTAAGTCCGTCTTTTGGCATTTTTGTTATTATATTAATTACGCCACCCAAAGCTTCACTTCCATAAAGACTAGATGAGGCCCCTTTTACCACTTCGATTTGTTGTACATTTCCTGTGTTGATTCTATTTAAATCTAATGTTCCGGCTGATCGCCCTATGACTGGAAGCCCATCTATTAGAATCAATGTATATTGGCTATCTAATCCTTGTAATTGAATCCCCTCTCCTCCGCCAAAATCAGAAACAGTAATTAACCCCGTTTGCTCATTTAAAAGATCAGAGAGACGAATAGAATTCGTTGTTCTAATTTCTTTATTTAAAATAATTTGCGCCGGCAATGGTAAAGAGGAAAATTGTCTCTTTACTCTTGTAGCAGAAACAATGACTTGTTCAAGTTTTCTAATTTTAACACTATCATTTACCATTTTTTCTTTCTCTTGAGAATTAAGAGATTGAGAGTAAGTCAAAATTATTAAAATGATATAAAATTTATTAAGCATTAAAAATTATATTCTTAATTAAAAATATTTAAAGACCTCAAAAATAGGTTATGAATTTTTAAAAAAACAACCCTAAAAGAACTTTTAATGTCGATGAAAGAGTTAATCAAAAAAAAATTAATAATTTTGAAATTTTAACAGATAATAATTTTACTTTTAAAGTATTTAAAAATCTTATTTATCCAATAATTATATTATGAAGTATAATAATGAAAACATCGCAAAAGGGGCACCGGAAATTACAATTATTGATAAAGGGCTTATTTTTCTAAAACACATTAATAACTCAAACAATACGTTGATGTATAATTTTGAAATTGATAAAAGCTATATTCAATTTCATTTTTGTACAAAGGGTAACTCAAAGTTTTTATTCAACGAAGGGTCTTACGTTTTTCCTTTAGTGAGTGATAAGTCTATTTTATTATTTAATCCTAACACAGAACTACCACTAAACTTGTTACTTACTTCAAATAGTTTAGTGTTGTCAGTATTAATTTCTGTTACAAAACTGCACGGTTTATTCTCAAATGAAGCTGCTCAAATTTCTTTTTTAAATGAGGATAATATAGGAAACAAGTTTTATAAGGATCAACCAATAGAACCGATGATTTCTATAGTGTTGAATCAAATGCTTAATCACTCAATTGATAGAAGTATGTATAAATTATATATCAGAAGTAAAGTGTTCGAATTAATAAGTCTTTATTTTAATAAAAAGAAGGAGTTGAGCGTTGAACAATGTCCTTTTTTGAATGACAATAATAATATTAAAAAAATAAAAACCGCAAAAGATATAATTATTTCGAAAATGGTTGAACCACCAACATTAAATGAATTAGCAGCCGAAGTTAATATTAGCCTAAAGAAATTAAAAGAAGGTTTTAAACAAGTTTACGGATCTTCTGTTTATGGATTTTTATTAGACTATAAAATGGAAGTTTCAAAAAGTTTATTATCATCAAAAGATTATAACGTTAATGAAGTCGCCTTAAAAGTAGGGTACAGTACAGCTTCACATTTTATTAATGCTTTCAAAAAAAAAAATGGAATTACACCAAAAAAATATTTGATGTCAATTTAAATTTCCAAAATTGACTTAACTTAACAAACTATATATTGCAATTAAATTAATATTATCAAAAAAACGACTAAAAAGCTGGAAGCTAAAGCAAACTTATCTTTAAGAGCCAGGGTTTTTTTAGCAATGACTATTTTAATTATTACAGCATTTTTATTAATATCAATAATAACTATTCCGCAATTTAAATTACAGTCTGAAAACTATCACGAACTACGACTTGAAAGAAAAGAAGCTCAAATTCAAAGAAGTATTGCATATTTATTTAAGGAATCTAAAAAAAATGTAAGTAGAACTGAACTGGATTCAATTTTAGTAGAGAAAATGTATCAAATAGCAGATGTTCAAAGTGTTAACTTTAGTGTATACAGCCTTAAAGGAAATTTAATTAATTCAACATTACCTAAAAAAGATTTAAATAACATTGATTTAAATCTTTTAACAAGAATTTTAAAAAACACAGATTCAAAAACTATTGAAATTACTCAAAAAGAAAACATTCAATATAGATCCTCCTTTTCTTTTATTTTAGACGATCAGTTTAATCCTTTGTGGATTTTAAATTTACCCTATTATGACGATGATAATTTAAACACTTATGAGTTAGATTCTTTTATAATTATTCTTTTAGAAGTTTACTTGTTTTTATTAATTCTATCTATTGTCATTTCCTATTTTGTTTCAGTATATATTACTAGAGCAATTTCTGAAATTGCTTTTAAGATGAAGCAAACAAGGCTTGACAAGACTAATACTAAAATCGAAATAAAAGCAAGGAGTAAAGAAGTATATAGCCTAGTTAGTTCGTATAACAGAATGGTTGAAATGTTAGATGAAAGTGTAGAAAAATTATCAAAATCTAACAAGGAAGAAGCTTGGCGAGAAATGGCAAAGCAGGTAGCGCATGAAATTAAAAACCCGTTAACTCCAATGAGATTAAGTGTTCAGATTTTTCAAAGAACCTTTGATGTTAATGATGAAAATATTCATATTAAACTAGATCAATTCACACAAACATTAGTACAGCAAATAGACACCATGAGCTCTATAGCTTCAGCTTTTTCAAATTTTGCAAAAATGCCAGCTCAAACAGGAGAGAAAATAAATATAATTCAGACTATAAAATTGGCATTAGAAATTTTTAAAGAAAAACACATCAAGTTTAATTCTGACTATGATGATGCTCAGGTTAGTATAGATAGAACACAAATAGTTAGAATTATCACAAATCTTATTAAAAATGCAATTGAAGCTTGCGATACTATAGAAAATCCTTTGATTCAGGTTATTATAAAAAAGATAAAGGACAGAGTTTTAATAGAAATTAAAGACAACGGAATAGGGATTTCAAAGGAATTAAGTGAAAAAATATTTGAACCAAACTTTACAACTAAAAGTAGTGGAATGGGTTTAGGATTAGGAATGGTTCAGAATTTAGTTAATTCCTATGGAGGTAAAATAACTTTTAAGTCTAAAGTTAATTCAGGCACTTCATTTACGATATCTTTCCCTATTTTAAAATAGGGAAAATTATTTTATGACAGTAGATTAACAGTGCTGGTTATAAGCTTGCCTAAGATTATCACTAATTATTTCTGAAGATCTCCCTTCAATATGATGTCTTTCTAGCATATGAACTAATTCCCCATCTTTAAAAATAGCTATACTTGGAGATGAAGGGGGAAAAGGGATCATTAAGCTTCTAGCGGCATCGGTTGCTTCTTTATCAACACCAGCAAAAACAGTAAACAATTGTTCAGGTTTTTTATTATTATTTAACGAATCCTTTACGCCTGGTCTTGCATTAGCCGCCGCACATCCACATACAGAATTAACAATTAATACTGCTGTTTTACTTTTAGAAATATGGGTTGTAACATCGTTAGAGGTTGTTAATTCAACAAATCCTACAGAAGTAAGATCTTCTCTCATGGGTTTAACAAGTTCAGCTGGATACATAATTAATTATATTTTCATCAAATATAAGAAAGATCTTAAAAACAAATCTATTTTAAAATGACATTTGTAGATTTGTATGCTTAAAATATATTATGTCAAAATGGTTACTTGCTTTAATAGGCTATAGTTTTTTTAGATTTCCAGGAGCAATAATTGGATATTTTTTGGGAAGTATAACAGAAAATATTAGTTTCAATAAATTTAAAAATACAAATCTTAATAGTATTTCAACTCAAGAATTCGAGTTAAATTTATTAGCGCTAGCATCTGTAGTAATTAAAGCAGATGGCAAAGTTACAAAGCAAGAATTGGATTTTGTGAGAGCTTATTTTGTTTCTGCCTACGGAAAAGAAAGGGCCAATGCAACTTTTAAGATTTTTAATGATAGTCTTAAAAACATAGAAATATCTCCATTAAAAATTTCAGCTTTATTTAATTCTGCCCTTAACTATGAAATTAGAATTCAAGTCATACATTTTTTGTTTGGAATTGCTAAAGCTGACGGAAAGGTTAGTACTTTAGAAATTAAAAAACTACTAGAATTCTCAAATTTATTAAGGCTTTCTTATGCAGATTTTCTTAGTATTAAAGCAATGTTTATTAATGAAGTTGGCGGAGCTTATAGAATATTAGAAATTGAAAAATCTGCAACAAATCAACAAATAAAAAGAGCCTATAAAGATTTAGCGAAAAAACATCACCCAGATAAAGTTCAGCATTTGGGAACAGCATATGTAAAGGCTGCCAAAGATAAATTTCAAAAAATTCAAGAAGCATATGAAAGAATTAAACAAGAAAGAGGATTTTAATTTAGTTTTTGTAGTTTTAAAATAGCGTTTATCATGCAAGATTTTCTTTTTTATTTTGAATTAGGACTGTTACACGTTTTAGACTGGAACGCATATGATCATTTGTTATTTCTAGCAGCTTTAACTCTGCCATTTTCATTTAAAGATTTTAAAATGATATTTTGGCTAGTTACTTTATTTACAATTGGCCATACGTTTTCACTGATTTTGTCTGCTTTTGAATTATATAATCCACCTGAAAAAATAATTGAGCTTTTAATCCCAGTAACAATTTCAGCAACAGCTCTTATTAACATCGTAAAAATCAATAAATTTAATTCAAGAAAAATCTTAGAATTAAATTTTTCTTTATTTTTTGGACTAATTCATGGATTTGGTTTTGGAAATTATTTTAATCAAATTACGTTTCCTGTTGACTCTAAATTAAATCCATTATTGGGATTCGCAACTGGTGTAGAGTTTTCACAATTAATTATTGTATTGGCAATTTTGTTTATTAATTTGGCAATATTAAAATGGAATTCACTTTATTTATCAAAATATATAATTACGGGGTCAATTATTATTATTCTTGCTTCAACAAGTTTAATTTTAAAAATGTTGTAAAATGGAAGAGAAAAAACAAAAAAAATATGACATAGCTTACTTGAAAATGGCTTTAGAGTGGGCGAAGTTATCTCACTGTAAAAGAAGACAAGTGGGGGCTTTAATTGTAAAAGATAAAATGATCATTTCTGATGGATATAACGGAACTCCCACTGGTTTTGAAAACATTTGTGAGGACGATGAAAATTACACTAAGTGGTATGTTCTTCATGCAGAAGCGAATGCTATTATGAAAGTTTCTGCTTCAACTCAATCAAGCAAAGGGGCTACATTGTATATTACTCTTTCTCCATGCAAGGAATGTAGTAAACTTATTTTTCAATCAGGAATTAACAGGTTAGTTTATCATACAGAATACAAGGACAGATCAGGGTTAGATTTTTTAATAAAATCAGGAATAGAGATTTCTCACATACAAAATTTTTAACTTTTAGTTTTATCTTTTATTTTTTTAGATAAATGAAGAATGGTTAAAAGAATAATCGCGCAAGAACATGCCAGTACACCAATTAAAGCGATTTTGCTATCGTTAGAATAAATGTTTTCAAGATTCAATTTACTTATATTGAAGACTAGTAAAATAGTTGCTAATATTAAAAAAATATAATTTTTCATAAAAATTAAAATAAACCTTGGATATTACTTGTAAATAATTTTACTGCTATAGCCAATAACACAACCCCAAACACTTTTCTTGTAATTCGAATACCATTTTGCCCGATAATTTTTTCTATTTTTTTTGATGTTTTTAAAACAAAATAAATCAATATTACATTAATTATAATAGCTATAATAATATTAGGGGTAGCGTATTCAGCTTTAATTGAGAGCAAAGTGGTCAAACTGCCCGGTCCAGCAATTAAAGGAAAAGCTAGTGGGAAAACTGAAGCTGTTAAATTTGTATTTTCTTCATCCTTATAAATAGTTACACCTAAAACCATTTCTAGAGCTATAAAAAATAGAACAAATGAACCAGCAACCGCAAATGAGTTTACGTCTATTCCAATTAAAGACAAGATGTTTTCTCCAATAAATAGAAAAAAAATCATTATAATTCCAGCAATTATAGAAGCTTTTTCGCTTTGGATATGACCAACTTTCTTTCTTAAGTCTATAATAATAGGGATATTGCCTACAATATCTATTACGGCAAATAAAATCATAAAAGCTGCTAGAATTTCTTTTAAGTTTAAGTCCATTTTGTATTTTTATTTAATCGTAAATATAATTTATAATAAGATGATTTCCTTAACATATTTATTATTTTCATCAAATGTTTAGAATTGAGAATACTCTGGTTTCTGAAGAAATAATTGAAAAATATTTTCATTGTAACATTTCTGACTGTAAAGGAGCTTGCTGTATTAAAGGTGAGGCTGGAGCTCCATTAGAAAAAAAAGAAGCAGAGAAATTAGAAAATAATTACAATAAAATATCAGAATATTTAAGTGATAATGCAAATAAATTAATTAAATCTAAAGGATCATATATAAAACTAGAAGAGGGAAATATCGAAACTCCTTTACTAAATAATAAGACTTGTGTATATGTTCATTATGAATCAAATGGGAGTTTGTCGTGTGGGATTGAAAAAGCTTTTAATGAAAAGAAAATTAATTTTAACAAACCGATATCTTGCCATCTCTATCCTATTAGAATAAAAGAGTATTCGGAATTCACTGCTGTAAATTATCACCAATGGAGTATTTGTTCAGATGCTTGATCTCTTGGAGCGGAATTAAAAAAACCAGTTTTCGAGTTTGTTAAAGAAGCTTTGATTCGGAAGTTTGGAAATGAGTGGTATAATTCACTGAAAAAAATTTCTAAAAAATTATTAAAATTTTAAGTGTTTTAAAAACATACTTCTAGAAACATCACTAACTTGCTTTTAATTAGGTGTTTATAAAATTATATTTGAGTTTTAATATTTCGCTTAATTATTTTTTTGTTAAGAACTAAGGCGCTTTGTGAATAAGTACTCCTTTCATTTTTGGAAACATTTTAGAATCTTTGTGTAAGACAACCAATAATAATATTTACTAATTTTTTAAAATCACCAATTTCCACTATGCCTTCAGTTGAACCAATTTTACAAGAAAACAAAAAAAGATTCGTTATTTTTCCTATTGAACATCATGATATATGGGAATGGTATAAGAAATGTGAAGCTAGTTTTTGGACAGCTGAAGAAATTGATTTAAGCGAAGATTTAAATGACTGGAAAGAAAAACTAACTGATGATGAAAGATACTTCATTAAGCATATTCTTGCTTTTTTTGCAGCTTCAGATGGAATTGTAAACGAGAATTTAGCTGAAAATTTTGTTAATGAAGTTCAATATTCTGAAGCAAAATTTTTTTATGGTTTTCAAATTATGATGGAAAATATTCATTCAGAAACCTACTCGTTATTAATTGACACTTACGTTAAAGATCCTAAGGAAAAAGATAATCTTTTTAATGCTATTGAAACTTTTCCAGCTATAAAAAAGAAAGCTGATTGGGCTTTAAAGTGGATTGATTCCGATTCATTTGCTGAAAGATTAATTGCCTTCGCTGCAGTAGAAGGAATCTTTTTTTCTGGAGCTTTTTGTTCAATTTTTTGGCTTAAAAAAAGAGGATTGATGCCAGGACTTTCGTTTTCTAATGAATTAATTTCAAGAGATGAAGGAGTGCATTGTGACTTTGCTGTTCATCTTCATAACAATCATTTGGTTAACCAGGTGCCAAAAGAAAGAATAAGAGAAATTTTGGTGGATGCATTAAATATTGAAAGAGAATTTATTACTGAATCACTTCCTGCAAGTTTGATTGGGATGAATTCAAAGCTTATGGTTCAATATTTAGAATTTGTTGCAGACAGACTCTTAGTTGAATTAAATTGCGAAAAAGAGTACAACGTTACTAATCCATTCGATTTTATGGATATGATTTCGCTTCAAGGTAAAACAAACTTTTTTGAAAAAAGAGTATCAGAATATCAAAAAGCGGGTGTTTTAAATAATGACACTAAATCGGAAGGATTTAGTACTGACGAGGATTTTTAATATCTAGAGAAGTTTTTTTAACTAGATCAAAACAAAGTTATATAATATTTAAAGTTTAAGCATATGTATGTAGTAAAAAGAGACGGTCATAAAGAACCGATAATGTTCGATAAGATAACGGCCAGAATTAGAAAGCTTTGTTATACTTTAAATGAATTAGTAGATCCAGTTAAAGTATCAATGAGAGTGATTGAAGGCTTATATGATGGAGTTACTACTTCAGAATTAGATAATTTAGCTGCAGAAATAGCGGCTACAATGACTACTACTCATCCTGATTATGCGAAGTTGGCTGCTAGAATTTCTGTTTCAAACCTTCATAAAAACACTAAGAAATCTTTTTCTGAAACGATGTCTGATTTGTATACTTATGTGAATCCTAGAAATGGCAAAAAAGCTCCTTTGTTAGCTGATGAAGTCTATGATGTTATTAATAAAAATGCAGAGTTTTTAGATTCTACTATTATTTACAACAGAGATTTTCATTATGATTATTTTGGATTTAAAACATTAGAACGATCTTATCTTTTGAAACTTAACGGTAAAGTTGCTGAAAGACCACAGCATATGTTAATGAGAGTTTCAATAGGAATTCATATGGATGACTTGGACTCAGCTATTGAGACATACAACTTAATGTCAAAAAAGTATTTTACTCATGCAACTCCGACATTATTTAACGCAGGGACTCCTAAGCCGCAAATGTCATCATGTTTTTTATTGACCACTAAAGATGATAGTATAGATGGAATTTATGACACTTTAAAACAAACAGCCAGAATTTCTCAATCCGCTGGTGGAATAGGGTTGTCAATTCACAATATAAGAGCAACTGGCTCATATATTGCGGGCACTAACGGAACTTCTAACGGAATCGTCCCAATGTTAAGAGTTTTTAATGATACAGCTCGTTATGTTGATCAAGGAGGGGGCAAAAGAAAAGGATCATTTGCTATTTACTTAGAAACTTGGCATGCAGATATCTTTGATTTCCTTGAATTAAAAAAGAATCATGGTAAAGAAGAAATGCGAGCAAGAGACCTATTCTATGCTATGTGGATTTCGGATTTATTTATGAAAAGAGTAGAAGAGGATGATAAATGGACTTTGATGTGTCCTAACGAATGTCCAGGTTTACAAGATTGTCACGGTGATGAGTTTGATAAATTATATTTAAAATATGAATCACAAAAGAAAGGTAGAAAAACTATAAGAGCTAGGGATTTATGGGATAAAATTTTAGAATCTCAAATTGAAACGGGTACGCCTTATATGCTTTATAAAGATGCTGCTAATAGAAAATCAAATCAAAAGAATTTAGGAACGATTAAATCCTCTAACTTATGTACGGAGATTATGGAGTATACTTCTGAGGATGAAGTAGCAGTATGTAATTTAGCTTCAATTGCCTTGCCAATGTTTGTTAAGGATAATTCCTTTGACCACAAAGAACTTTTTAGGGTAACAAAACAGGCTACAATAAACTTAAATAGAGTAATTGATCGTAATTATTATCCGGTTCCAGAAGCTAAGAATTCTAACTTTAGACATCGTCCAGTTGGACTAGGAGTCCAAGGCCTTGCAGATGCATTTATAATGTTGAGATTACCTTTCACATCTGACGAAGCTAAAAAATTGAATCAAGAAATTTTTGAAACTATTTACTTTGCGGCTTTAACCGCCTCAATGGAAGAAGCTAAAAAAGACGGAGCTTACAAAACCTATAAAGGATCTCCAATTTCTAAAGGAGAATTCCAACATAATTTATGGGGAATTGAAGATAATGAATTGAGCGGAAGATGGGATTGGGGGAGTCTTAGAAAAGAAATAAAAAAGCACGGTGTTAGAAATTCACTTTTAGTAGCACCTATGCCTACAGCATCTACTTCTCAAATTCTAGGAAACAATGAGTGTTTTGAACCGTATACTTCTAACATCTATACAAGAAGAGTATTGAGTGGAGAATTTATTGTAGTTAACAAGCATTTATTAGAAGATTTAGTAAAACTTGGTTTATGGACTGAAGATCTAAAGCAAGAATTAATGAAGGCAAATGGCTCAGTTCAGCATATTGATATTATTCCAGAAGACTTAAAAGAACTTTATAAAACTGTATGGGAATTAAGTATGAAAGACATTATTGATATGTCAAGGCATAGAGGATATTTTATTGATCAATCACAGTCGCTTAACTTATTCATGGAAGGCGCAACAATGGCGAAACTAACTTCTATGCATTTTTATGCTTGGAAATCAGGTTTAAAAACGGGAATGTATTATTTAAGAACTAAATCAGCAGTTGATGCAATCAAATTTACATTAGACAATAAGAAAAAAGTAGAGCCAGTCAAGAAGGTTTTAAAAGCGGATGTTGTATTAAGCGCAGCAGCCCCTAAACCTGCTCCTAATCCATCGAATATTCCTGTTGAACCACTAACTCCGCAAGAACTTAAAGAGATGTTAGCAAAGTCCAAAGAAAGTGAGGACGATGATTGCTTAATGTGCGGATCTTAAATGCTTAATATATTTAAATAAAAAAAAGCAATTCGAAAGAATTGCTTTTTTTATGAAATAATTAATCCTATTTACTCCTTGATGGAGGTTTTACTTTTGAATCATACTGTTCATTGTAAATTTCTAACATAGCCATAGTTGCCTTTATTAAGTCTTTGGTTTCAGTTAGAAGACTAAAATAAAGAGTGGTGTTTTTTGGACTTGATTCTTCAGATTTTGTTCTAGAAATTTGATTATTAATTTTTTCTCTTATCGATCCTAGTAATAGTTGTTTGGAATCTAGAATGCTAGCGATTTCTTTAAAATTGTTTTTTGAAAAAGCGAATTTAGTTCTATCAAATAAAGTTTCAAGCTGAAGACTAATCTCTTTTAACTCTCTTATTTGATTAAAGGTTAAGGCTTTGTGATTATTGTTAATATGCTTGAAAGTGACTTTTGAAATGTATTCCAAAGACTGAGCAATATCTTGTAACAAACTAAGCACATTTATATAAAAATTACTCGCTCCCTTTATAGTAGATTCATCTAAATTTTTAATAAAATAAAACAGATCATTTCTTAAGTCCTCAATTTCTTCGGAGAGAGCATTCACGTCTTTTTTATTCTTTTTTAAAGCTGATAAATCTTGTGTTGCTAATCCGTTTATAGATGAAGCAAATATTTTTTTAAATTTTTTAGCTGCTTTTGAAACGTTACTTGAACTTTCTATTATAAGCCCTTGAATTGAACGGCTTTCCGCAGAACTTAAAGCATCTTCACTTTTAATTTGGGAAATTTCTTTTTTATGTGCAATATAGTTTCTTGCTAAAATTAATAATGCTATAAATAATAAGATTGCAATTGCAGATGGACCTCCAAGATTAATTAAAAATGCAATAATACCACAGCCAATAAAGGCTATAAATGCAGTGAAGAACCATCCTCCAATAACATTAAGCACCCCAGCGACTCTATATACGGCACTTTCACTCCCCCAAGCTTTATCTGCTAAAGAAGTTCCCATGGCAACCATAAAAGTAACATAAGTAGTAGACAAAGGCAGTTTGAATGATGTTGCAATAGAAATTAAAATTGCAGCTACCATCATGTTTACAGCTGCTCTAATCATATCAAAAGCAGGAAGTTCTATAGATTTATTTGAAGACAATTCAATGGCAGGTTTTTCAAATTGAGAATTTATATGTTTCTGAATAGTAACAGGAACAACTTTTGAAAAAATATTTGAAATACTAATGGAAGTTCTAACCAACCCTCTTGAAATAAAATTTGGATTAAATCTTTCTTTTGTGTCCTGTTGTCTAGCTAAGTCAATTTCAGTTTTTGTAACCTTTTTAGCTTTTGAAGAAAACCAAAGAGTAACAACCATTACCATACCAGCTAAAAATAATAGTATTGTTGGAGTTGGAACCTTTTCGGATAATACAGCCATTGAGAATTGTGTAGCTTCAACACCTGAAGCACTCCATGCCTCATAAGATTGCCACGCAGCAATTGGAACTCCAATAAAGTTAACTAAGTCGTTTCCAGCAAATGCTAATGCAAGCGAAAAAGTACCTACTCCAATTATAATTTTATAAATATTAATTTTATAAATAAAGATTAGAAAATAGGACATTGCAGATAAAATGATAAATAGACTAAATGCAATTAAGAACACTTGACTTTCCATAAAATTAGCAATAGTAGATCCGTTTAATATTTCAAAACTTTGCTTTGCATATGCAGTCCCTTTTATTCCTTTCATTAAAATAAAATAGGCTAGTGAAGTAAGCGCAATACCTCCAAATAATGATCCAACCCATTTAGATTTTTGTTCATAATTATAAGAAAGCAGTAATCTAGAAACATATTGAATAACAGCACCAGTTGAAAAAGCAACAAAGACTGACAGTAGAATTCCAAAAATAATTTGAGTGGCTTTAGCTACATTAATATATTCGGGAAGCATATTTGCATCACCGCCAGCAGCATAAATTTTAATCAATGAAACCGCAACGGCTGCGCCTAATAATTCAAAAACAATGGAGACTGTTGTTGATGTAGGCATCCCTAAAGTATTGAAAAAATCAAGTAAAAGGATGTCAGTTATCATAACAGCCATAAAAATGATCATGATTTCTGAAAAGAAAAACATATCTGGATTAAAAATCCCTTTTCTAGCAACTTCCATCATTCCACTAGAAAAAACAGATCCAATAGCAACTCCTAAACTTGCTAAGATCATTATATTTCTAACAGAAATAGCTTTAGAGCCCAATGCAGAGTTTAGAAAGTTTACAGCATCATTACTGACGCCAACTATTAGATCTCCTATTGCAAGAAGACCTAGGGCTATAATCATTATTAAATAAATATCCATATCATCACTAAATTTAGCTGTAAAATTAGATAATTCGAAAATAGATGAGGTAAAATTAATATTAAGAAAGTTCATAGTTTATATTTTAAATTCTGCGTTTAAAGACAAGATTGATTTATTATTTATTATTGAATTATCATGGTTAAAAAACTTGTAATTTAAATTAAATTTTACTCCTTTTACTGCTTGATATTGAGCTCCAAACATTAATAAGCTACCGTCATTGTCATAATTCCAGGATCTTGATTCATTCGTAAGAATGTTTGAACTTATTTGATCGTATCTAGCAAATACTTCATAATTATTAGACAATTTTTTTGATCCATAAATTGAGAATCCATCTCTATTATGATCATCTTCAGCATTTTTATATGTTCTGGCATTTTTAATTTTACCATATTCCACTCCAACTCTAAAATCAATACTATTATATCCCAAGAAAATAGAATTATTTTTCATTGATTTGATATTTTCTGAACGTTGAGAATCCATATATATTTTTCCCGAAAGCTGCTTTGAAAAATTATATATAAAACTTGTTCCCATTTTTTGGTGTCCATCATCATCTTGAATAGATTTATAACCCTCTCCGTTTAAAACAAATAAGTTTATTTTAAATTTTGGATTAACAGTAAATTCTGAATTAAACCCAAGGTCTGCACTGGCACCAAATTTAAATTCATTTAGAAAGCCTTTATATGCATATCGATAGCCCCATAAACTTTCTTGATCATTAAACTGTTTGTTTCCAATTAAACCCATACTAAGTTTTACTTTGGGATTTAATTTCCAGTCCAATTGAGCAATTTTAACATAGGCTGTATAGGCACTTCCAGCTGAATTAGAACCTATATCGTATGTTATTTTAGCTGAAATATCTTCACTAAAAGTGTAAGTATATCCTAGGTAAACTCTTTTAAGCTCAAAAGCACTTTTCTGTTCAATGTCTTTTGTGAAATCATTATGATAATTCCAAAAAACCTTAAAATTAGGTTTGCCAATTGAACTAAAATCATCCTGAGCACTTGTATAAGCCAAGAAGAATAAAAAAATAAGTACAAGTTTTGTTCTTAACATCTTTAATTTTTAACAAATTTAATTGAAATAGACAATTCCAATGTTAAGAAATTGTTATGTTACTAAATAGTTAATTTAATGTTAACAAAGATAGGAGTATCTTTTTTTTGAATTAAAAGTCATGTATTTAAGTGTTTTTTTGATTAGTAAAAAATTTAATTACAGTTCAGTTATAATAATTGGTTAGGATTTTGCCATAGATAAAAATAATTGTAATAAAGGGCTTTATTATAGTGTGCTTATTTTAATCGTTTAATATTCTAAATAAAAAATTAAATTGTTCAAACTAAAAATTAACATTATAACCAATCGAAAAAGTTCTGCCTAAATCTCTAAATGAAAATATTCTGTTTACTGCTTTAAACGACTCGTAATAACTTTCTTTTTTACTATCTAATAGATTTTCAATCTTTACTGTAAATGTTTTGTTTTTATTTTCTCCGATTTTTTTAGATAGATTAAAGTTTAAGCTTTCAAATGGTTGAGTATATACATCAGGGGCAAAACCTGTTCCAACAACCTCTAAGGTTTTCCCTTGCATATTAAAAAATAATCCTGTAATTAATCCATTTTCATCTTTATAATCTATACTAGAATTGATTAAATAAGGAGATTGCCCTTGAAGCCTTCTGTATGTTCCTAAAGATTCTCCAACTCTTAAACCATTTGTCCTTAAGTTTAACTCGCTTGTTCCATATTCTTGTTTGGATTCAATTATAGAAGCATTAATATTTATTCCTATAGCCTGACTTATTTGTTTTCTCATTTCAAATTCTATTCCAAAAACTTTTGCATTACCTAAATTTTTTGGTTGAAAATTTTCAGTTGCAGATTCATAATAGCTAAGTTCTATTGGGTCTTGAAATGATTTATAAAACCCACTTACTGCAAACAGTTCATTTTTGTCTCCAAAAATCTCAAATCTCAAATCTAGATTATCTATGTAACTAGGTCTAAGCTTAATATTCCCTATAAAAGTCATATTTGAAAGTGGATCAAAAATTTCTGCAATAGAAGCCTCTTTAAAAGATGGTCTGGCTGTTGTTTTTGAATATGAAAAACGTATGTTAGAATTTTCTTTTAAAGAATATATTAAATTTGTCGATGGGAATACATCTAATTTGTCAATTACCTTCTCATCTTGATAATTTATTGTTCCTCCACTGTTTTCGCCAGAATATTTTTGAATAAATTTTTCAGCTCTAATTCCTATTACAGATTTTAATTTAATTCCTATTTTAAATTCTATAGAAGAATAGCCTGCTAATGTTAATTGATTGGCATCATAATTTTTTCCTTTTTCAACCCCACCATTTGTATAAAGGGCAATATGATTTCCAAAAATATTATTAGGAGACCATAAATTTGACGATTTAAGTAAATCATCAGGATTACCGTTATTTAATATTCCCATATTATCAGGAACATTGATTCTAAAACTGTAAATATCGTACTCTCTTTCTTTAAAGGAGCCTAATGTCCCAAATTTTAATTTAGAATCGTTATTAAATAACTTCAATTTCCTTTCTAAATCTAATTTTCCTACCACATTTAATTCATCTAAATTTCGCCAAATTCTAGTTGGCTTATCATTTTCTTTAATTTGAAAAGTGCCATTATCAACGACTTCAAAAGAAGTAGTTCGAACATCTTTGTCTTTTATAGATGATTTTGTTGGAGAAAGTTTCCAATTTAATTTCCAGGCACTATCTTCGTTAAATGTATGAGTTCCAGAAATTAATATATTAGTAATAGCTCGTTGAGTATAATCTAAGTTGTGTTTTAAAAGCTCTTTAGAATCGTTTAAGTTCACAGTTTGATCAAAAATACCTGCAGAAGATTCTCCATTTTGAATATGTAATATATTTAATTTATATTTTGACAAACTAGTTTTAAATGAGAAACCACCCATTGCGCTTAAAATAACAGAGTTTTGACCTAATGGGCCATTCTGAGTTCTGTTTTTTGATAACTGAAAAATTTTTGAATCAGCTTCCTTGTAAAATGTATTGTTTTGAGATTTTTCATAAAAATCAGTAGTATTTTTATAACTAAAAGACCCAAAATATCCAAGCCTCATATCACTTCCAATTGTTTTTTGATTTCCTCCTGAAATACTAAAACTATAATCCCCTAAACTTGTTTTTTTTAAAGCGGACATATTAGGATTAAACTTATTAGTGACTTCACTTATTTTAGGACTATTAATTCCTTCTAGCACACTATAACCTTGATTAGGGTTAACTGGAATTGACCTTAAACCATCGTCAAAGCCTATAAAGTCTGTATTACTAGACACGGATGATAAATAATTATTATTGTAATGCATCTTAGGATTGTAAGCTGAACTAACAGATATTGAAAGTCGTTTAGAATTAGGAAATTCTTTAGTTAATACATCTACAATTCCACCAGTAAAATCTGCTGGCATATCTGCTGTTGCGGATTTAATAACAATTACATTATCTAAAATATTAGTTGGAAAAATATCCATTTGAATAGTATTTCTATCGGGATCTAATCCTGGAATATCAATACCATTTAAAATAGATTTAGTATACCTGTCCCCAAGGCCTCTTACGTAAACATATTTACCTCCCTGAACAGAAACCCCAGGCACTGATTTGACTGCTGATGCAATATTTGAAGCTCCAGATGATTTGATCCGTTGTGATGATAAACCATCAACTAAGCTTACTGATTTTTTTTGAAACTCCAATACCGATGTTTCAGTGTTTTTACTAGCACTAACAGAAATAACAACTTCATCTAAACCTTGAGCTAGTGTATTCATTGTTACATTTACAACTGCTAACTCTTGACTGCTTACTTTTACATCGCTGATTTCAAGAGTTTCATATCCCATAAATGAAAACATTAATGTATAAACACCTTCACTTAGTTCAATCTCATAATTTCCATCAAAATCTGACGTTGTTCCAGTACCCACCTCTTTCACTATTATATTAGTAAAAGGGACAGGATCTTGGAATTCATTGTCGATTATAACTCCTCTAATCAACCCTGATTGGGCATTAAGACTAAAAACGGAAATAAACACTAGAAAAGTGTTAAGTAATAGATTTTTCATTAATTTATTTTTGCAAATATCTACTTCACTTAGATATTTAATGTTAAGCTAAGGTTAACATTAAAAAGCCCTGTCTTATTTTAAGACAGGGCTTTTTAATTAATATAAAAATGAATTTTTTAGAATGCAGATTTGTTATTAGCAAATGTCCAAGCAAAGTCAGAAACTGTAGCTCCAACTGTTTGAGCTCCCAGCATTACATTTGTTGCAAATATAACTCCATCTTTATTTTTTGCATTTTCAAAATTAGCATCTGGAGAATCAGATTTGTCATCAAATATTTCTCCCCCAGCTAAAGAATCATCAATAGGAACAACGATTTCAATACTTGAAAAGTTTAATGTTCCATCAGAGAAGTTAGTGCTATCAGCAGTTGCATCAAGTTCGAAATTAGCCCCTTTTGCAAATCCATATGCATATACTTTAGTTACAGTACCAAGAGCACCTTTTCTGAAATCAGCATATGAACTAGTACTTTCATCAGTTGCTATAATAGTTATATTTTCTAAAGTGAAAGAAGCTTTCATTGATCCTTCAGGACCATCTATTTCTAACCCATGATCTGAAGCTTTAGTAAGAATAACTATTGAATTGCTAATTTTTCCCGCGTATGATTGGTCGATATCTAATCCATCATCTCCTTGCCCCCATACTAATAAGTTCGAAGCATCTACCGTTCCTCCAAAGAATTCTACTCCATCATCAACATTTGCTACAACTTCTACGTTAGAAATAGTAGTTCCATTCCCAACTCCACCTAGAGTTAATCCGTTAATTTCATTATCAGCACCTATTGAAGCACCACCATGACGTATAGAAAGATATTTTACAGTTCCTGAATTGTCAGCAGTATCTGACCCTCCATATAAACCTTTTGTTTCAGAAGCAGGAATACCTTCTATTTGATATTCACTAACATCTCCTTTAAAGGATCCAGGAGCTTTTCCTAAAATTAGCAATCCACCCCATAATCCTCTATTGTCAATTGTAAGATTTGAACCATATTTTTCACCGACTTTAATGTCGTCAGCAATTGAAGTCATAACAATTGGCTTATCAGCAGTTCCTTGAGCATCAATTTTCCCGCCTCTAGCAATACAGATAAAAGTAGCATCAGTACCAGTGCCACCATCAGCTTTTATTATTGTTCCAGCTGGGATAGTTAATGTAGCACCATCAGCAATAAATACTCTCCCTTTTAAATTCCAAATTTTATCGGCTGTTAAAATTTTGTTTTTAGTGTAAGTTCCATTTAAAATAAAAAACCCATTTACAGTTACAGTTACTGTTGATGGAGCACTGTCTGTATTACCATCGTTTGCCTTATAAGTAAAAGTGTCTATTCCATCTGCATTTTCATTTGGGGTGTATTTAGCAATATTTTCTGTAATAACCACTGTTCCTAAAGTAGGAGGAGTAACTATAGAAAAAGTCAAAGCATCGTAATCAGAATCTGTGGCAACTAATGTGATGTCTAGAGACTTTCCCTCTGAAACAGAAGCATTTAAGTTTTGTGACACAGGAGCAGCATTAATGTCTGTTAATGTATCATCATCATCACTACATGCGGTAAACAATAGCATTCCAGAGATTAAAGTAAAAATGGGAAATTTTAAAAATGTTTTCATTATAATTTTTTTATTTTGAGTTAATTAATACTGCAAATAACTAGATTGAATTTAAATTAATTGTTAAATGAATATTATCAATAAGTCATTATAATGTGAACTTAATGTTATCAATTAATCTCTCCCATATTGTAAATGATTTATTAAATTGCATAAATGAATTGGGAACAGTTATTATCGTTAAAAAGACAAGGAGATAACCTTAAGAGGCTTAGAATAGAACAAGATGAAACTAGAATTGGCTTTGAAGTAGATTACGATCGTATTATTTTTTCTTCTGCATTTAGATCTCTTCAAGATAAAACTCAAGTAATTCCTTTTTCTAAAACAAGCTTTGTTCATACAAGGTTAACTCACAGTCTGGAGGTTTCAGTAGTTGGCAGAAGTTTGGGTCGTATTGTTGGAAAAAAATTAATCGAGAAACATCCCTATTTGCATAAAACATATGGATTTCAAAGTAACGATTTTGGGGCTATTGTAGCTGCTGCAAGTTTATCTCATGATATTGGAAATCCTCCATTTGGACATAGTGGAGAAATGGCAATTGGTGATTTTTTCAAAAATGGTAATGGCTTAAAGTATAAAGAAAAACTTTCAGAACAACAATATAAAGACCTTTGTAATTTTGAAGGTAATGCTAATGGATTTAAAATTATAAGTGAAAATAAAACTGGAATTCCAGGAGGATTGAGACTTAGCTATGCTACTTTAGGAGCTTTTACTAAATATCCTAAGGGATCCACATCCAATAAATCTTCTAAACATATTAAAGACAAAAAATTCGGATTTTTTAATTCACAAAATGTTTTTTTTGATGAAGTAGCAAGCGAGTTAGGTTTGAACGAATTAAAGGGAGAATACACTAGACATCCTTTAGCTTTTTTAGTTGAAGCAGCAGATGATATATGTTATACATTAATAGACTTTGAAGATGGGATTAACCTTGGATGGATTTCAGAAGAGTTTGCTTTAGAATATTTAATAAGATTAGTAAAAGATAGTATAGATACTAAAAAATATAATTCTTTAGAACACAAATCAGATCGAGTAGCCTATTTAAGGGCACTTTCTGTAAACACTTTAATTAATGATACTGTCAATATTTTCATTAAAAATGAAGAAGCGTTATTGTCTGGAAACTATTCAAAATCGATATTATCGGAAAGTTCTTTTAAGACTCAAATGAAAGACATTATAGACATTAGTGTAGAAAAAGTTTATAAATCAGAGGAGGTTATTGAAAAAGAGCTAAAGGGATATCAAGTAATTAACCACCTGTTGGAAGTTTTTGTTAAAGCTGCTATCAATAACCAAGATGGCAATACAACTACATTTGATGATTTAGCCATTGCTTGTATCCCTGAATCATACTTGCATAAAGATCAAGACCTTTACACTCAACTTCTAGATATTAGTTGTTTTATTGCTAGCTTAACCGATGGGAAGGCTTTAGAGTGGTATGAAAAAATGAGTTAGATATGGAGGATTTATACGATGATCTGTACTTTATGCGAAGAGCAATTGAGGAAGCCAAAATTGCTTTTCAAAAGGATGAAGTTCCAGTAGGAGCAGTAATTGTAAGTAATAATCAAATTATTGCAAGAGCACACAATTTGACAGAAACATTAAACGATGTAACAGCTCATGCTGAAATGCAAGCAATTACATCAGCAGCTAATTATATAGGAGGAAAATATTTAAATGACTGTACTCTTTACGTAACATTAGAGCCTTGTCAAATGTGTGCAGGCGCACTTTACTGGTCTCAAATCTCCAAAATTGTTATTGGCGCTAGTGATAACCATAGAGGATTTAGGGTTATGAAAACTAAAATCCATCCAAAAACTAAAATTATTGATGGAATTCTTTCTGCAGAGTCTAAAGAATTAATTGATGATTTTTTTAAAAAAAAAAGAGGATTGCAATAAAAAAACCCCCAGTATACTGAGGGTTAGTAATGTAAGAAATAAAATATTATTAGTCGATAAGTGTTACGTCAGCCGCAACTCTACCTTTTTTACCATCTTCTTCTGAATATTCTACTTTGTCGCCTTCATTTAGTTGGATACCATCTAAAGAAGTTGCGTGAACGAAGATGTCTTCGCTCGTTTCGTCGTTAGTAATGAAACCATAACCTTTGGATCCATTAAAAAATTTTACTGTACCAGTCATTAATTAAAAATTATTTATTTATAAGATGCAAATGTAGTGATTAAATAATTATATAGACAAGTCTACATTAATTAGAGCTTTTTATTTATTTGATTTTGAAGATTTTGACTTCATTTTTTTAATGTTTGCTTCACTAAAAGTATAGTCACTTAATTTTTTTCCTTTCCAACTATTATAAATAAATAAAGGCATGAATAGAAGTACGAAAATAATCACGCTAATGCCAATTATTTTATTACCAAGTATTTCGTTTTCAAATTTAAAATAATAGCCAATAAATATTCCAATTATTGAAGTAATGAAAGACATGAGAATAATTTTATTCATCGGATTTAAAAATTTAATTTTTAATCGTTAAGGCTAATGATAGCTCATCTAGTTGCTCTTTACTCAATTTCGAAGGGGCATTAATCATGACATCTTTTCCACTATTATTTTTTGGAAAAGCGATATAATCCTTAATAGATTCTTCACCATCTAAAATTGCTACAAGCCTATCCAATCCTAAGGCAATTCCTCCATGAGGAGGAGCTCCATACTCAAAGGCGTTCATTAGGAATCCAAATTGCTCTTTGGCTTGCTCATCGGAGAATCCTAAATGTTTTAGCATTAGTGATTGAATATTTTTATCATGAATTCTAATGGATCCACCACCAATTTCATTTCCATTTATCACTAAATCATATGCGTTGGCTTTAACTTCCTCAGGCTTACTTTTAAGCAGATCAATTTGATCTAGTTTTGGAGATGTAAACGGGTGATGCATAGCATGAAATTTTTTAGATTCTTCATCCCATTCCAACAACGGAAAATCAGTCACCCACAAAGGAGCAAATTCCTCAGGATTTCTTAAATTTAAATTTTGAGCCAATTCTAGTCTTAAGGCACTTAACTGAGTTCGCACCTTATTTTTATCTCCAGATAAAATAAAAATTAAATCTCCTTTATTTGCCTTAGTTATTTTAGCCCAATTACCTAAATCTTTTTGATCATAAAACTTGTCTACTGAAGATTTAAACGTCCCATCTTCATTACATCTAACATAAATCATTCCTAAAGCACCAATTTGAGGTCTTTTAACCCAGTCAACATGTTTGTCAATTTCTTTTCTTGTAAATGTGTTTCCGCCAGGAACTGAAATCCCAACCACTAATTCAGCAGAGTTAAAAACATTGAAATCTTTATGTTGAGATACGCTGTTCAATTCTCCGAATTCCATCCCAAATCGAATATCAGGCTTGTCAGAACCATACTTAGAAATGGCTTCATCGTATGTTATTCTAGGAAATTTATCAATATCTAATCCTTTAATTGTTTTTAGTAAATGTTTTGTTAAACCCTCAAAAGTGTTTAAAATATCTTCTTGATTTACAAATGACATTTCACAGTCAATTTGAGTAAATTCGGGTTGCCTATCAGCTCTTAAATCTTCATCTCTAAAGCACTTTACAATTTGAAAATATCTATCTAATCCACCAACCATTAATAATTGTTTGAAAGTTTGTGGGGATTGTGGCAGAGCATAAAATTCTCCAGAATTCATTCTAGAAGGCACAACAAAATCACGAGCTCCTTCAGGCGTAGATTTAATAAGATAAGGCGTTTCTACATCAATAAAATCTTTAGAACTTAAATAGTTTCTTATTTCTGAGCTTACTGTATGCCTAAAAATCAATTTATTTTTAATTTTTTCTCTTCTAATGTCTAAATAGCGATATTTCATTCTAAGTTCTTCGCCGCCATCAGTTTTGTTTTCAATTGTAAATGGAGGAGTTTTGGAAATGTTCAGGATTTTTAAATCTGACACAAGAATTTCAACATCACCAGTTGGAATATTTGAATTTTTCGAACTTCTTTCGATTACTTCACCAGATACTTGAATTACAAATTCTCTTCCAATAGATTTTGCTTTGTTAAATAATTCTTTGGAACTTCTTTGTTCGTCGAAAATTAATTGTGTGATACCATACCTATCTCTAAGATCTATCCATACCATGAAGCCTTTATCTCTAGATTTTTGAACCCATCCACAAAGAGTTACTTTAGTATTTGAATCTGATAGTCTTAGTTCGCCACAATTGTGAGTTCTGTACATCTTGTTTTAAATATCATGTAAATTTAAGAAGATATTATCTATATCTTAAACCAATCCACAATTTAAATTTTTCAATCATCATAAACAAAGAAGGAACAACAAATAATGTTAAAAATGTTGCAACAACTAGTCCTGATATTACAGTTGTAGCTAATGGCCCCCAAAAAACAAAATTATCACCTCCCCAATAAATATTTGGATCAAAATCACTAAACAAAGTGTAAAAATTAATATTAAATCCAGCAGATAACGGAACAAGTCCTCCAATAGTAGTTATAGCTGTAAGCAGGACTGGTCTTAATCTCGATTTACATGATTCTACAATTGACTCGTATTTAAGTTCAATTAATTTTTTCTTACTATTTGAGACGTCAAGTTTTTTTCTGTTTAATAAAATTTCTGAGTAGTCAAGTAACACAACTCCATTATTAACGACTATTCCAGAGAGGGCTATTATTCCCATCATAGTCATTAAGATTACAAAAGAATTTCCGGAAATAGCGAGATATCCAAACACACCAATTAAACTCAGAATTATTGCAATCATAATGATAGTAGGTTTACTTATTGAGTTAAATTGTAGAATTAATAATAAGAAAATCAATAATAAACCAGTTCCAAAAGCCTTAAGTAAAAAAGCTTGATTTTTATTTTGTTCTTCAATTTGACCAGTGTAATCAATATCAATCATGCTGATATCTTCATTAAAGCTTTTCATTTCGGAAACAATTTGATTTACAATAGCTCCAGCATCTACATAGCCAGAAGATAACCCAGAATAAATTGTAACAATTCTTTTAAAATCTTTGTGTTTGATAACATTAAAAGTGGTAGTTCTAGAGTTACTAGTTACACTTGAGATAGGAATTTCTTTTATTGTCCCATTATTGGGATCTCTAAAGATTAAATTTTGGTCATACAGTATATCTTCAGAATATCTATTGTCTTTATTAAATCTAATATTGATATCATAATCTTCTCCTTTTTCTTTATAAATACCGGCTTTAGTGCCAAAAAGAGCTGCTCTTAATTGTTGACCTATTTGTCCAACACTAAGTCCAAGTTCACCAGCTTTTTCTCTATCAATATTAACTAGATTTGTTACTCTTGATTTATTGACGTCTATTTTTAACTCTTCAATTCCAGGAATATTTCTTGTATTAATATATTCAGTAATTTTTTCAGCTTTTTCAATTAAAGTACTATAATTTTTCCCAGTAATTTCGATATTTATAGGATAACCAACCGGCGGTCCTGATTGATTTTTTTCAACCGCTATGGAAACTCCCGGATATTTGTTTTTTAAAGCTTGCTGTATCTCTTTTCTTACCTCTCTTGAACTTAATCCTTGACGATATTTAAAATCTCTAAAAGAAGTTGTGATTTTAGCTCTATTAGGAAGTTCCGCTAGTCCTCCTAGTTCTTTATCTGGATTTTCTGTTCCCTCACCAACTTGTGAAATATTATTTTGGATCATAAAATTATAACCTGTATCATCATAATATTTATCAGAATATATAATAGAATTTACATCAGCTTCAATCAGTTTAGCAATTTTATTAGTTTTGGAAATATCCGTGCCTTCAGGATATTCTACATAAACTATTATTTGTTTTGGATCTTCGTCTGGGAAAAACTCTATACTAGTTCTTTGACTAGCAACTGATTCCCCAAAACTCATAAACGCTACTATTAGACTTATAAATGTTGAAAGGATAATCAAATAGGGTCTTTTGCCAATTAATATTTTTTTAAGCAAAATCTCGTAATAATTATCAAGAACCGGTAGAAATCTAGATTGAAAGTTATTTGCTAATTTTCTAAGAAAAAGTCTATAAAACCAGAAATTTACAGAAACAAATATCAGAAGGGATCCTAAAAATCTATAAAACCCAGCTGTTTCTAAACCTTCTGTTGTAAAACCTAATATTAAAAATAAGATTCCAAAAGCTCCAAGTATTGATGTAAGTCTAATAATTCTTTTTATTGGCATATTAGTGTCCTCAATCTTCATAAATCTCGAAACTAAAACCGAATTAAAAAAGACGGCTACAAATAGTGAAGAGCATAGTACTACCGAAAGAGTAACCGGGAAAAAAACCATGAATTTACCAATTCTTCCAGGCCATAATCCAAGTGGAATAAATGCAGCTACTGTAGTTGCCGTAGAAATTATTATAGGAAAAGCAATTTCAGAGATGCCTTTCTTTGTAGCTTCTATTCTGCTCATGCCTTCTTTTTTCATCAACCTGTAGACATTCTCAACAACAACAACAGCATTATCAACTAACATCCCTAATCCAAGGATTAGACCAAATAGAATCATAGTGTTTAATGTATTGCCCAAAGCACCTAAAATAGCAAGAGACATAAACATTGACATCGGAATAGCTATACCTACAAAAAGCGCATTTTTAAA
>TARA_B110000503_G_scaffold39160_1_pt1 | contig 37002 bp, 30 predicted proteins | sample TARA_B110000503 | Tara Oceans TARA_B110000503 (sample SAMEA4397472) | marine metagenome | biome: Polar Biome; feature: [SRF] surface water layer (ENVO:00010504); material: water (ENVO:00002006), including particulate matter (ENVO:01000060) such as... | depth 5 m | reverse complement strand
ATCGTCACTAATATTGATGCAGATCATATGGAGACCTACGAAGGAGACTTTAATAGGGTAAAGAAAACCTTTGTAGAGTTTCTGCACAACTTACCGTTTTATGGCTTGGCCATTGTATGTGTGGATGACCCAGTAGTATGGGAAATCTTACCACAAGTGAGTCGGCCATTAATGACCTATGGTTTTGATGAAAATGCTGATGTAAAAGCCATTAACCTGCACCAGAAAGGTATGATCACATCGTTTACCGTGTGTAGGAAAGGCCGGGAAAACCTTGACATCGCCCTCAATATGCCAGGCAAACACAATGTACAAAATGCCTTAGCGGCTATCGCAGTTGCTACAGATTTAGACGTGGCAGATGAACATATTGTCATCGGTTTAAATGAGTTTTCAGGAGTGGGGCGACGTTTCCAGGTGTTAGGGGATTACCCTGCGAAGCAAGGCACAGCAACGTTAGTTGATGATTACGGGCACCACCCTAGAGAGGTGGCAGCAACCATTGATGCTATTCGAGAGGGGTGGCCAGGTCGTCGTTTAGTGATGGTTTATCAGCCCCACCGATATTCGCGTACACGAGACTTATATGAAGATTTTGTGGATGTATTGTCACGGGTAGACGTATTGGTTTTATTGGATATTTATCCGGCAGGAGAAGAGCCAGTTAAAGGTGCCGATGGACCTAGTTTGTGTGAGAGTATCCGTTTAAGGGGTCAAGTAGATCCAGTTTTCGTAGAGCGTGGAGCTGCCGTTGCACCTGTATTGGAAAAAATTCTTCATGATGGCGATCTCCTGTTAACTCAAGGTGCTGGTGATATTGGACAAATTTCCCGAGCTCTGCTCGAAAAAATACAACTAGAAGGCAGCTAAATGACTAATATGAATCTATCACAGCATTGGTCTCACTTGCTTTCGGTTCCCAAGTCTCGCATAGCAGTTATATATGGTGGCACGTCGGCAGAGCGTGAAATTTCTTTAATGAGCGGTAAGCAAGTATTATCCCACTTGCAAAGTGCAGGCGTTAATGCCTTTGGTCTAGACTTAGGTGTCGATGGTCAAGACCAAGTGGCGCAGCTGCAGCAGGCTGAGATGGATGCGGCGTTTATCATCTTACATGGCCGAGGTGGGGAAGATGGAACGCTTCAAGGAGTGCTTGAATTCATGGGTGTGCCTTACACTGGGTGCGATGTTTTATCATCGAGTTTAGGTATGAACAAACTCATGACCAAATTGGTTTGGTTGGCCCAAGGAGTCAGTACTCCAGCCTATGAAGTGCTTAATGATGCTAGTAACTGGGCCGAAGTAGCAAAACGGCTTGGCTTGCCTTTGGTGGTTAAGCCGGTGCACGAAGGATCAAGCTTGGGTATCAATATTGTTGATTCTGCCGCCACGCTAGAGCGTGCATACCGCGATGCAGCAGAATATGATCGTGAAGTGATGGCGGAACAGTTTATAGACGGCGACGAATATACGGTGCCTATACTTAATGACCTCTCTTTACCGGCCATTCGGTTAGAAACAGATAATGTTTTTTATGATCTACAGGCAAAATATTACTCCGATGAGACAAGGTATTTGTTCGACAACCCTATGACGCAAGGAGATCAGCAGAGTATGCAGGACGAGTGCCGTTATGCGTTCCAGGTGTTAGGTTGTCGAGATTGGGGTCGCATCGATGTTATGCGTGATAAGCAGGGGCGAAATTGGTTGTTAGAGGTCAACACCACTCCAGGCATGACTAGTCACAGTTTGGTGCCTATGGCGGCAGAAGCTGCTGGGCTAAACTTTCCTCAGTTAACATTGGTTATTTTGAATTTAGCCTTAGCTCGAGCTAAGGCTGGATAATGACAATGTCTGAAGGGGTGCAAAGAAACCACTGGAGCTGGGGCGCTAAGTTACTTCTGGTGCTGGTGCTAATTACCGCAGGTGTACTAACTTGGCAGTCTATGCAACCTTGGTTGCAGCGGCCGTTACAGCAAATTATTTTACAAACAGATATTCCAGCTTCTGAAAAAGTAGCGCTGCAGGCTCAATTAAACACCCATTTGTTGGATTCGTTTTTTGGAGCCGATTTACAAAGTATCAGGCAAGAGGTGGAGAATCACCCTTGGGTTAGTGACGCCAAAGTTAGCCGAGTGTGGCCCAATAGATTGATGGTTGAGGCGCCGGAGCAGATTTTCATGGCTCGCTGGCAGGATGGTGGTTTCATTAATCATAAGGGAGAGTTAGTGCTAGTGGCGGCTGAACAAGTGATGGGTTTTGACCGATTGCCAGTATTGGGTGGTCTTGAAGGTAGCGCATGGGCGATGAGTCAACTGTTTCGGCAAATGAGCTGGTTGGTCGGGAGAGATGACTTATATATTGACCAGCTGACCATGACTCATCGAGGAGCTGTTGAGCTGCGCTTGCAAAATGGCATTGTTTTGGTGCTTGGGCGCGAGGAAGTACTCCCTCGATTGCAGCGTTTGATGAAGATATATCATAGTCATTTTGTTACTAAAGCGAGCACCATTATACGCATAGACGGACGATACCCTCATGGGGTGTCTGTGGTGTGGAAAGAGGCCAGTTAACGGCTTTTTTCCAGCTGTTAAATTGGCGCTAATTTGCTCCATTAATCCACCACTTAGAAGGCGAAGTGTGGGATAATTATATAATCTGTAAGTGGCTTGTTTTGGTCATTTGCAAAACACATAAGCAAGGGATGGTTTGGGTGGTAGACACAGTAATAAAACCCATGGTAGTTGGTTTGGATATTGGCACTTCTAAGGTGGTCGCTATGGTGGCGGAGCTTGGTGACGATGATCAATTACAAGTTGTGGGCATTGGTGCTCAAGAATCTCGCGGTTTAAAGCGAGGAATTGTTGCCAATATAGAATCCACCGTGTTATCGGTAAAGCGAGCCATAGAAGAAGCCGAGTTGATGGCTGATTGTAAAATCAACTCGGTTACCGTAGGTATTGGTGGTAATCACATAAGTAGCATGAACTCGCACGGTATTGTAGCGATACAAACCGGAGAAGTGTCTGAGCTAGATTTAGAACGTGTGATCGAGGCAGCTAGGGCGGTGGCAATTCCGTCTGATCAAAAGATTTTGCATATTTTGCCTCAAGAATACGTCATTGATGGTCAAGAAGGTATTCAAGATCCTCTTGGCATGGCCGGTGTTAGGTTGGAGGCAAAAGTACATATTGTGACTTGCGCTCTTAACGTAGCGCAAAATATAGAAAAATGTGTGAGCCGTTGTGACTTAGTGTTGGACGACATTGTCCTTAACGCTTTGGCCTCTAGTTATGCAGTGCTTACAGACGATGAAAAAGAATTAGGTGTTTGTTTAGTTGATATGGGCGGTGGCACCATCGATGTAGCGGTGTTTACCTCAGGAGCCATTCGTCACACTGCAGTAATCCCGGTTGCAGGCGATCAAGTTACTAACGACATTGCTATGGCCTTACGTACGCCAACTGTTCATGCTGAAGATGTAAAAGTAAGGTATGCCTGTGCTTTGGCGCAGTTAACCGATTTATCGGAAAGTATTAAAGTGCCTAGTGTAGGAGAGCGCCCAGCTAGAGATTTGTCTCGCCAAGCTTTAGCTGAAGTGGTAGAACCTCGTTACGAAGAATTATATACCTTAGTTCAGTCGGAGCTAAGGCGCAGTGGTTATGAAGACTTGATAGCAGCTGGCATGGTGTTAACAGGTGGTACAGCGCAGATGGAAGGTGCGGTTGAGTTGGCGGAAGAGATTTTTCATATGCCAGTGCGTTTAGCCAAACCACATAAGGCGAAAGGGCCAAGTGGACTGTTGGATAACCCAACCTATTCTACCTGTGTTGGACTGTTAAACTATGCTCAGCAGGCGGGGCCTTCTATTCAGGTAGAATCCTCTAGCCGAATGTTTTTTTGGTTAGATGCTAGTCAATGGCTGTTCAAGGCCAAAGCTTGGGTAAAATCAAATTTTTAAAGATAAGTCACTTAGGTGACTATCGAAAAAGTAAAGTCTGATGTGCGATAGGATTCGGTATCAGAAAAACAATAAATTAGACTAGGAGCAAGGCGATGTACGAATTAGTCGATAACGTGCCGCAAAGTGCAGTCATTAAAGTAATTGGTGTAGGCGGTGGTGGAGGTAATGCTGTAAGCCATATGCTGTCTAGTCAGATAGACGGTGTTGAATTTATTTGTGCTAACACCGATGCCCAAGCCCTTAGAGGCATGGAAGCCCGGTCGGTACTTCAGCTAGGTGCCCAAATCACTAAAGGGTTGGGCGCTGGTGCTAATCCTAATGTTGGCCGCGAATCGGCAATAGAAGACAGAGCGCAGATTCAAAGTATGCTTCAAGGTGCTGATATGGTCTTTATTACTGCCGGCATGGGTGGTGGTACAGGTACTGGTGCTGCGCCTATTGTGGCTGAAGTCGCTCGTGAAATGGGTATACTAACAGTGGCTGTTGTAACCAAACCATTCCCATTTGAGGGTCGTAAGCGTATGGCTATCGCAGAGCAAGGTCTTAAGGAATTGGCTGAGCATGTGGACTCGCTAATCACTATTCCTAATGAAAAGTTGCTGGCTGTGCTGGGAAAGAACTGTAGTTTATTAACTGCTTTTAGTACCGCAAACGATGTGCTTTTAGGTGCAGTACAAGGCATCTCTGATCTTATTACTCGTCCAGGTATGATCAACGTCGATTTTGCAGACGTACGTACTGTAATGTCTGAAATGGGCATGGCGATGATGGGCACTGGCGTGGCGCGAGGCGAAGATCGTGCTCGTGAAGCTGCAGAAGCTGCGGTACGTAGTCCACTGCTAGAAGATGTTGATTTGCGAGGTGCAAAAGGTATTTTGGTGAATATTACTGCCGGATTAGATTTAAATTTGGGTGAATTCACAGAGGTAGGTAATACTATAGAGGAGTTTGCATCAGACAACGCTACAGTGGTCATTGGTACAGTAATTGATCCGGAAATGTCTGATGAACTAAAAGTTACCGTTGTTGCTACAGGTTTAGGCCACGATTATAGGCAACAGATTGAACCAACTGTGAAAGCTGTGGTCAATAATACTATGAGGCGTGCTACGGGTGATCAAATGGAACTACCCACGGGCAAAGGTCCATTGGTAGATGATGCGCATATGGGTAGCTCGGCTACTGATGCTGCTAGTAGCTCCGAAGGCGATATTGGTTATTTGGATATCCCTGCATTTTTGCGGCGCCAGGCTGATTAAGACTTAGGTCTTAGATGCTGGCGCTTTTTACCTGTAATGGGGCTTTATTACCCTCAATAACAGATTTTTTTGTGCTACAGTGCTCGGCTATACCGAGTGTAGGGTCTAGGACTTTATGGTCAAACAGCGTACGTTAAAAAATATTATTAGAGCCACAGGCATTGGTATTCATACGGGTAAAAAAGTTTACCTAACATTGAAACCTGCTTTGGCTAACGTTGGCATCGTATTTTGCCGAACAGATATTGATCCAGTGGTGACCATTGCTGCCACGGCTGCTAATGTGGGCGACACTACATTATCTACAAATCTAGTGAAAGATGGTGTGCGTGTATGTACTGTGGAACATCTTCTATCAGCTTTTGCAGGGCTTGGCATAGATAATGCCTACGTAGAGCTAAGTGGCGAAGAAGTACCGATTATGGACGGTAGTGCGGCACCATTTATCTTCTTGCTACAGTCAGCAGGAGTTGAAGAGCAAAATGCACCAAAAAAATTCATTCGCATTAAAAAGGCTGTCAGTGTTAGTCAGGACGATAAGCAAGCCTCATTAGAGCCATATAATGGTTTTCAGGTGGGCTTTACTATCGATTTTGATCATCCGCTTTTTGAAAGTAGAAATTGCACTACTCATTTAGACTTTTCGAGCACTTCTTATGTAAAAGAAGTAAGTCGCGCTCGCACCTTTGGTTTCATGAAAGACTTTGAATACCTTCGGTCTAAAAACTTGGCCTTAGGTGGTAGTTTAGATAACGCTATCGCAGTGGATGATTACCGTGTACTTAATGAAGATGGCCTACGTTATCAAGATGAGTTTGTTAAACATAAGGTACTAGATGCAGTAGGTGATTTGTATTTGTTGGGCCGAAGCCTAATTGGAAAGTTTAAAGGCCATAAGTCTGGCCATGGCTTAAATCACATGTTGTTACGTGAATTATTAGCGCAAGAAGATGCGTGGGAAGTGGTTACATTCGATGATGAGGCGGACTCACCTATTGCTTATATGAGTCCAGCTGCATCCGCAGTCTAATAGACAGCTACGAAAAGCCGGTGTTCCCAAAGAACTCCGGCTTTTTTACGTTTTAGGCCTTTGAAAAGAGGCCGAAGACCCCATAGTAATAGAAGAGATCTAAATATCTCACTAATCCACAACAAGCGCATCAGCGCATATAAAAAGACAAGACAATGGTACAGATTTTAAAATCACTTTTTGGCAGTAAAAACGATCGTGAAGTGAAGCGATTTAATAAAGTTGTAAGTAAGGTCAATGCATTAGAAAGCAGTGTACAACCTTTATCTGATGCTGACCTTGCTGCAAAACGGACGGAATTTCACCAGCGCTTTAGCAGCGGAGAAAACTTAGACCAATTATTACCTGAAGCATTTGCTGTCTGTAGAGAGGCCTCAATCCGATTTATGGGATTGCGCCACTTTGACGTGCAAATTATTGGCGGCATAGCTTTACACCAAGGTAAAGTGTCTGAAATGCGTACAGGTGAAGGTAAAACTTTGGTAGCGACTCTAGCTGTGTACCTCAATGCTATTCCATCTAATGGAGTGCATGTGGTCACAGTTAACGACTACCTAGCTGAGCGTGATGCGCAGTGGATGCGTCCTTTATATGAAGGCCTTGGCTTATCTGTGGGTATCATCTTGTCTGGCCAAGACAGTTCTACTAAACGTGACGCTTATGCTTGTGATGTGACCTACGGTACCAATAATGAATTTGGCTTTGATTACCTGCGTGACAACATGGCATTTAGTGCTGTAGATAAGGTGCAGCGCTCTTTAAACTTTGCCATTGTAGACGAAGTAGACTCCATCCTGATCGACGAAGCCCGTACACCTTTGATTATTTCTGGGCCCGTTGAAGATAACACTCCAATGTACATTGCTATTAATGGTTTGGTGCCTCGTCTTGAAATTCAACCCAAGGTAGAAGGGGATGATGAGCCTACCGGTCATTACATCTATGATGAGTCTCAAAAGACTATCGAACTCACAGAAGCAGGCCACCAATTTGTTGAGGAATTACTGGTTGGTGCCGAACTGCTTGCTGCTGGTGAAAGCCTTTATGCCGCTGCCAACCTAACACTTCTGCATCATGTACATGCCGGGCTCAAAGCTTACGTTGTATTTTCTCGTAATGTTGATTATATCGTTCAAGATGACGAAATTGTTATTGTTGATGAACATACGGGTCGTACAATGCCGGGCCGCCGTTGGTCTGAAGGTATTCACCAGGCTATTGAAGCTAAAGAAGGTGTAACCATTCAAAAAGAAAGCCAAACTATGGCTTCTACAACCTTCCAAAATTACTTCCGTTTGTACGATAAGCTTGCTGGTATGACAGGTACTGCAGATACCGAAGCATTTGAGCTACATCAGATATACGATTTAGATGTGTTAGTGATTCCTACCAATGTTGATGTTAAACGTAAGGATATGAACGATCTTGTATATCTAACAATGGATGACAAGTTTAATGCCATTATTGACGAGATTCGTCTCTGCGTAAAAGAACAGCGCCCTGTATTAGTGGGTACTGCATCAATTGAAATGTCAGAAATGGTGTCCCAAGCGTTAACCAAAGCTGATGTTACCCACAATGTACTTAACGCTAAGCAACACGAGCGTGAAGCAAGCATTATTGCTGAAGCAGGCCGCCCTGGAGCTGTCACCATTGCTACTAACATGGCGGGTCGTGGTACCGATATTGGTTTGGGAGGTAAGTTAGAAGTAGAATTAGCTGCCTTAGGTAAAAATGCCACAGATGCAGAAAAAGATGCAGCCAAGGAAGATTGGAAAATACGTCATGACTTAGTATTATCTGCCGGTGGGCTTCACATCATTGGTACCGAGCGTCACGAGTCTCGCCGCATCGATAATCAGCTGCGCGGCCGTGCGGGCCGTCAAGGAGACCCAGGTTCATCACGGTTCTTCTTATCATTAGAAGATAACCTACTGCGTATTTTTGCACCAGAGCGAATTAAAGGCCTAATGCAAAAGTTAGGTATGGAGAAAGGTGAAGCCATCGAGCACCGTATGGTGTCTAACGCCATTGAAAAATCACAGCGTAAGGTGGAAGGCCGTAACTTCGACATGCGTAAACAGCTACTTGAATATGATGACGTAGCTAATGATCAGCGTACGGTGGTTTATGATCAACGTAATGAATTAATGTCTACAGATGATATATCAGACGTCATTACTAATGTTCGTGCTGAAGTTGTAGAGAGTGCTATTGATCGTTTTATTGCCCCGCAAAGTCTTGCAGAGCAATGGGATGTTAGTGGTCTAGAGGTCGAATTGGAAAAGCAGTTTGGTATGTCTTTGCCAGTGCAAGAATGGCTTGATGGTGATGACCGCCTTGAAGAAGACAGTTTACGTAGCCAAATTCAAACTAAACTCAGCGAGAGTTATCAGTCCAAAACCGCAGTTGTTGGGGCCGATACGATCCATGGTTTTGAAAAGCAAGTGATGCTGCAGGTGATAGATTCCCGCTGGAAAGAACACTTAGCTACCATGGATATGTTACGCCAAGGCATTCATCTACGTGGTTATGCACAGAAGAACCCTAAGCAAGAATACAAACGAGAGTCTTTTGAGCTGTTTCAGCATCTTCTTTTTGCCATTAAAGAAGATGTGATACGTATCTTGAGTCATGTACAAGTTAGGTCTCCAGAAGAAGTTGAAGCGGAAGAGCGCAAAAAGCGCGAACAGGCGCAAGCGGCGATGCAGTTCCGGCACGAACAAGCGCAAGCTCAGGTTCAAGCTCAACAGCAAAGTGAAGCAGTGCCTAGAAATACCGCGATACCTTCACCTAAGACAGGACGTAACGAGCCTTGTTCGTGTGGTTCTGGTAAAAAATACAAGCAGTGTCATGGCAAGCTTAACTAGTCACAGATAATAAACTAAGGACAAATACAGAGGCATAGATATGGCAGTTGGACCTTTAGCTAAAGTGAAGTATTACCCTATTGCAGGGTTTCAATTAGGTACTACTGAAGCCTCCATTAAAACCCCGGGTCGTAAAGATCTGGTGGTTATGCAAGCCCAAGCGGGTTCCAGTATGGCTGGGGTTTTTACAGCCAATGCCTTTTGTGCCGCACCGGTACACCTATGCCGACGCCATTTACAAGATGACAGCCCTCTTGCATTAGTCATCAATACGGGCAACGCTAACGCTGGCACAGGTGCAGCTGGTGATGCTGATGCTCTCATATCTTGTAATGAACTGGCTAAAGCCCTTAATTTGACCAGCTCTCAAGTACTGCCATTTTCCACCGGAGTGATTGGTGAGAAACTTCCCATAGAAAAAATAGTAACAAATTTACCTAGAGCGATTAACAAATTAGATGTTAACGGATGGGAAGATGCTTCTTGGGGCATATTAACCACAGATACTCGCACCAAAGGTGCTAGTGTTCAGATAGAACACTTTGGCCAAACGATTAGCCTTACGGGTATCTCCAAGGGCTCTGGTATGATTCGACCAAATATGGCCACCATGTTGGCGTTTGTTGCGACCGACGTGAAATGTTCTCCTACCCTTACTCAAGATCTATTAAACCAAGCCGTTAATAAAAGCTTTAACCGAATCACTGTAGACGGTGATATGTCGACTAACGATTCATGTATTCTTATTGCCACAGGCGCCAGTGACTTGTGTTTGGATGAAGACAGTGAATTAGTGGCTAAGTTTAGCAAGGCCTTAACTGAGCTTATGCAGCAGCTAGCTCATGCCATTGTTCGGGACGGTGAAGGTGCCACTAAATTTATCAGTGTAGAAGTGGAAGGTGGCGCTAATAGTGAAGAATGTTTACAAGTGGCTTATGCTATTGCCCATTCACCACTCATCAAAACGGCTATGTTCGCCAGTGATCCAAACTGGGGCCGTATATTGGCAGCCGTAGGTTATTCTGGAGTACCTAACTTGGATGTTAATCTCCTTACTATTCATTTAGGTGATAGTTTGTTAGTTGAGAAGGGTTGCTGTGCTAGTAGCTACACAGAGGCTGCAGGCCAGAAGGTAATGGATCAAGAAGAAATTACTATTCGAGTAAACTTAAAACGTGGCGATGTGCATGAAACCGTATGGACTACAGATTTGTCTTACGACTACGTTAAAATCAATGCTGATTACCGTAGTTAAAAGGCGTAATGATCAATAAACGTGTGGAAGTGGTTGCAGCTATTGTAGTTGATTCTCAGCATCGTATTCTCATGGCTCAGCGGGCTGATTGGCAGCACCAAGGTGGCAAGTGGGAATTTCCTGGCGGTAAAATAGAGTCTGGGGAAACCCATATGCAAGCGTTAGCTCGTGAGCTCAAAGAAGAAGTTGACGTACAGATTGATCAGCAGGCCTGTGAGCTATTTAAGGCCGTACATCACGACTATAGTGATAAGCAGGTGTCTTTGTACTTTTACCTAGTGAAAGGCTTTTCAGGTGCGGCTAAGGGCTTAGAAGGTCAGCCTGTTATGTGGGTCAATGCTCAGAAATTACCGCAAATGGCTATTCCTGATGCTAATCAAGCCATTGCGGATGCGTTACTGCAAGCTTGGCCTGTTAACTAGATTTATGGTCTAACGGGCTATTAGATTCGGCATCTAACAGCACATCTTGCAGTAATTCCTCTGCCTGTTCTGGCAGCGAGCTTGCAACAGCATACATTACGTCGTCGGCCATATCTGGTACCACTTCACTAATAATGTCTACCAGGTCTGAGGCATTCTCTGGATCTGTTTGAGCGATAGACTCCGCTACTTGAGCTGCGTCTTCGGGCAGTATTTCGGCTACTACGGTGGCGATGTCGAAGGCTTGTTCTGGCGTTTCTTGTACCAATGCAATGGCAAGCTCAGCACCTTCTCCTAAATAATTATCGTCTTCTTCTGCAGCCAAGAAGGTATGTAATTCTTCATCTGGGCTTGCAGCGATAGTTTCTGCCACAGCGGCAGCTACTTCTACGCTGGCCTCTGGTACTTCTTGGATTACAGCAGTGGCGATTTCAACCCGTTGATCTGGTGTGGCTTCAGCGGCTAATACAGCGATCTTGGCCACTAGTTCTGGCATATCAGTAGCAATCCCTCGACTCACAATGGCGGCAATTTCAGCAGCTTGTTGTGGCGCTTCATCTAACAACTTTCGAGTAAGGTTACTAAGGGCGTTGAAATTGGCTTGTGGCTCTAGTTTTTGCTGTTTGATCTTGTCACACATATAGCTGGCTAGCGCTGATACAGATTGTGGGGCAGAGCCAGCAACATGGGTAATAATGTCTAGTTTTAAATGTGGCAACTCATCAGCTAAGGCAATAGCTAAGGCTTCTGCACTGTCTGGATAATGGTAGGCTGTGGCTTGGGCAATATTGACTGCTTCTTCTGGCTGGTTAAGGGCTACGTTTACAGCGATCTCCACCACATCTTCTGGATTGTCTTCTGCCAATAAAAGTACGGTCTCTGCAGCCACACTGGTTTCATCCAGGCTGTTGTATTCTGTGCGAGGGTCAAGCTCTGTAGCCATAGGTGTCATACCTTGTATCACAAACGATTCCTGCAATGCATCAGGTACGGCTGACCGAATGCTCATGCGGTACATAACAAAGGCGATTAACACTAAGCTGGCTACAATCAGGTATCCGAACAGGGCATCTGCTCCCATGTGCTTCATCACCAGTGAAGACGTATAGGGACCTATTACGCCACCTGTTGCATAAGCTAAAATGAGTTTGCCACTGGCGGCTACCATTTCTGTGGGTTTGAGTCGATCAAAGGCATCGGCTAAGGCGATGGGGTATACGCAGGCCAGGCAGCCGCTAAGAATGACTGCACAAGCAATAGTAATGGCCATCTCACCACGTGCGGCCATAATGGGTAATATCATAGCGGACATACAGGCTGCAAGTAAGGTCATTACTAATACTGTTCGACGATCAAATCGGTCTGCTAGTTTGCCTATTGGGAACTGCAATAAGAACCCACCAACCATGGTGGCACTCATAAAGGTGGCAATTTGGCTTTTAGTCATGCCTATATCGGCACCATAAACGCTACTCATGTTGTAGAAGGCACCTAAAGTAATTCCAGAAATCATGATTCCGACAACACCTAAGGGTGAGGCTCGGTAGAGCGTTCTTAATGGCATGGCCTCAGGTTCGTTAATTCGCGGGCCACCAGAGCGGCTCATAAGTACTGGAAGCATGCATAAACAAAATAGCATAGCCACGTAAATATAGAGTATAGGGTCTTGTGGCTCGGCAAAGTTAAGCATGAGCTGGCCTAAAGCCATGCCAAAATAAGTAACAAACTGATAGCTACCAAATACTGTTGCACGGTTTTCACTGGTAGAGCTTTCGCTCAGCCATGTTTCCATGGTCATAAAAAAAGTGGCGTTGGTAAAGCCAATCAAAATTCGTAATACGCCCCACACAAGGGGCACAGACCAAATGCTGTGTAACAAAGCGGACATAGTCGCCACAGCTGCACAGGCAGCGAAAATGCGAATATGACCCACGCGGCTTATCAGGTGCTTACCGTATATAGAGCCCAATAACATGCCTACAAAATAAAGCGACATAACCAGGCCGATAGAGTCTGTACCATGGCCATCTAAGCGCATGCTCATAGGAATAATGATAAACAGCAATCCATTGCCCATGAGCAAAAGTGTGCAGCTTAAATATAAAGGTAGAAATTGATTCAGTGCTCTCACAGATCGCCTATAAAGGATTCATTTTTAATGGGTCATTTGGGCGCAAATTATAGCAAATTTTGGTGTGGGTCAATGGCTAAATTGAACCTTTGTTCTGTATAGGTAATTACGCAGCGTTGACAGATATAAAAAACTAGCTAAAGGCCGTTGATATTGAGAGTGTGGGGTGGGAGTCGATAAAGATGAGAGTTAAGTGTGGGAATGATAAGCCTCAGCAAGGCTAACAGGTTGCTTTGCTGAGGCTTGGTGGTGAATGCTTACTAGTCTTCGTAAGCTTCTATTGGAGGACAAGAACAGATCAGGTTACGGTCGCCATAAACGTTGTCTATGCGGTTAACTGTAGGCCAGAATTTAGCATCCACAGTGGCTGCCGTTGGGAAAGCTGCAACGGTACGAGAATAACCACGGTTCCAGCCGTGGCTGGCTAAGTCTGACTGAGTATGTGGTGCCATTTTTAGCGGGTTATGTTTAGGGCTCCACTCACCAGATTCGATTTTGGCAATTTCATCACGAATGCTAGCCATCGCATCACAAAAACGGTCAATTTCACACTTTGGTTCAGATTCTGTAGGCTCAATCATCAATGTGCCTGCCACTGGGAAAGACATGGTAGGTGCATGGAAACCATAGTCCATTAACCGCTTGGCTATGTCTTCTTCACTGATACCTGTGGTTTCTTTAAGTGGACGAATATCAATAATACACTCGTGGGCTACACGATCATTACGTCCACGATACAAAATTGGGAAGTGTTCGCTCAAGCGTGAGGCCATGTAGTTGGCGTTTAAAATGGCTTGTGCTGTGGATTGCTGTAAACCTTCCGAACCTAACAAGGTAATGTAAGCCCAAGAGATCGGTAAAATCGAGCCACTGCCATAAGGTGCTGCAGAAACAGCACCGTTACCATTATCTTCACCGTGTACTGGTATCACAGGATGGTTTGGCAAAAAAGGTGCAAGGTGAGCTTTTACACCAATAGGGCCCATGCCTGGACCACCACCACCGTGGGGAATGGCAAAGGTTTTGTGTAAGTTAAGATGCGATACATCGGAACCAATCAAACCAGGTTTGCTGATGCCTACTTGAGCGTTCATGTTGGCGCCATCCATATATACTTGGCCTCCGTTGTCATGAATGATCTGGCAAATTTCTACAATGCTTTCTTCGTACACGCCATGAGTTGAAGGATAGGTGATCATCAAGCAAGACAGTTGTTCTGCGTACTCTTCAGCCTTTGCTTTAAGCTCTGCAACATCAACGTTGCCTAGCTCATCGCAGCCAACTACAACTACCTTCATGTCTACCATGGCGGCGCTGGCAGGATTGGTGCCATGAGAAGAGCTCGGTATGATACAAACGTTGCGATGACCTTCGCCAATACTTGCTTGGTATTTACGAATAGCTACAAGGCCTGTGTACTCACCTTGGGCACCGGAGTTAGGTTGCATGGATACACGATCGTAACCTGTAATCTCTACCAGCTGCGCTTCTAAGGACCGAATTAGCTCCATATAGCCTTGGGTTTGATTTGTGGGTGCAAACGGATGCATGCTGGAAAACTCAGGCCAAGTTACAGATGCCATTTGTGCAGTAGCGTTGAGTTTCATGGTGCAAGAACCTAATGGAATCATGCCATGAACCAAAGAGAAATCTTTATTTTCTAACTTTTTCAAGTAGCGCAACATGTCTGTTTCGCTGTGGTAACTATTGAAAACAGGATGCTCAAGAATGGCGTCTTTGCGCATTATTTCAGCAGCCATACCCATGTTGATACTGCTGCATAGGTTATCTGTTGAGGCTAAGTCAAAATCTACTTGGGCACTGGCAAAAATGTTTAACAAACCTTGGATGTGAGTGACTTGTGTGGTTTCGTCCAGGCTAATGCCTAAGCTGTCAGTGCCAACCCTACGTAGGTTATAACCCGCATCAAGGGCGCGCTGGTAAATAGCGTCTTGTTGGCCATTGGTAGCCAACGTTAGGGTGTCAAAGAAGGTTTGGTTAGTAGCAGGGAAACCTAAAGTATCCAGTTGAGCAGCTAAGATAGCAGTTAAGCGCTGAATGCGACTAGCAATGGTGCGTAGTCCAGCTGGGCCATGATAAACCGCATAAAAGGAGGACATATTAGCTAATAATGCTTGGGCCGTACAAATGTTGGAGTTAGCTTTCTCGCGGCGAATGTGCTGCTCGCGGGTTTGCATAGCCATACGTAGCGCAGGCCTGCCTTTGGTATCTATAGATACGCCAATGATACGACCAGGAATAGAACGTTTGTATTTATCTTTGCTGGCGAAAAATGCAGCATGTGGGCCACCAAAACCTAACGGCACACCAAAACGCTGGCTAGAACCAAACACTACATCGGCACCTAATTCACCTGGCGATTGTAATAGCACCAAACTCATTATATCTGCGCCTACAGCAACAAGGGCTTTTTGTGCATGGGCCGCATCAATGATGCTCTTTAAGTCGCATATTGCGCCATCGCTGCCAGGATATTGTACCATCACACCAAAGACATCATGCTGGGCCAAATCTGTTGCAGGGTTGCCCGTAACAATGTCAAATCCAAAGTATTCTGCACGGGTACGCATTACAGAAAGGTTTTGTGGGTGGGTATTTTCATCTACAAAGAAGGTGATGCTCTTCTTTTTGTTGGCACGTTTACACAAAGCCATCGCTTCTGCTGCTGCTGTAGCTTCGTCTAACAAAGATGCGTTAGACAGCTCCATACCCGTAAGGTCCATGACCATTTGCTGGTAGTTAAGTAATGATTCCAAACGACCCTGAGCTATTTCTGGTTGATACGGTGTATAAGCCGTATACCAAGCCGGGTTTTCCATTACATTGCGCAAAATAACGTTAGGCACCAACGTATTGCTGTAACCCATACCAATGCAGGACACATTAACAGTGTTCTTGCTTGCCATCTCTTTGAGTTGGGCTAGGGTGTCTACTTCAGATTGCGAGGCCGGTAAATCTAAGGGTTTTTGTAACCTAATACTATCAGGTACTGTTTGATCTAACAGTTCATCAATACTAGCCACTTGAAGGTGGCTCAGCATTGCCTCATTGTCAGCGCCGCTGGCGCCAATGTGACGGCTGATAAAAGCGTTGTTTTGAAGAAGTTGCGCAATAGGTGTAGGGGCAAGAATAGGTGCAGACATAGGAAATGCTCACGTGGTGCAATTAACGATGCACAAAACCCGTAAAGAAAGGACTTTGTGCATTAAAAGTTGTGGTTTAGCCTTTTAACCTTCGCCATCAACAACGTTGGTATAGGCTTCGGCGCTAAGGAGCGCGCTTAAGTCAGCGTCGTCTGCCAATTTAAGTTTCATGATCCAACCCTCTATATAAGGGTCTTCGTTAAGAGTTTCAGGAGCGTCTTCTAAGGCTTCGTTAAACGCAATAATTTCGCCAGCTATAGGTGAGTATGACTCTGACGCAGCTTTAACAGATTCAATAACCGTGTACTCTTCGCCAGCGTCAAGTTGACGGCCAACATCTGCAGCTTCAACAAATACAATGTCGCCCAACAAGTCTTGGGCGTGGTGGGTAATACCAACAGTAACTGTGCCGTCGCCATTATCGGCTAGCCATTCGTGGGAGTTGGTATAAAGCAATTCTGCAGGAATGTTGCTCATGATTTTTGGTTCCTGATATCAATTATTAAGATGCTTAAGGGCCTGCGGTTTGGAGGCCAATGTAACTGAGGGTAAGCATATCATTTCGGCTCCATTCAATCAATAAATTAGCATATAGGAAATATTTCCCTATTACGTTTCCTGTAAGTTAGGTATGGACTGCCATGAAATGACGCCAGACGGACTCCGTGTTAGCATAGGCTTTATACTGTTTAATCAACGAGTCATACCATGTCCGTAGAACAACCCGATATGCCAGAGTTAAAAATTGAGTCAGGTTCTGGCCTGCAAACTAACGTGGAGCCTTTACAGCTAGGAAAGCGCTTACGGGAAATTCGTCAGAGTTTGAGTTTAACCCTAGAAGAAGCCAGCCAAAGAACAGGTTTGGCGCGCTCAACCCTTTCTAAGATAGAGAATGAGCAAATTTCACCCACCTTTACCGCGGTGCAAAAATTAGCTAATGGGCTTCAGATTGATATCCCTCAGCTTTTCGCTAAACCAAGAAGCGCCATGGCTTCTGGGCGACGAGTGCTGACGAAATCGGGCGAAGGAACACCACACCCTACCAGCACTTATGAGCACGAACTGCTATCAACAGAGCTTGCTAGAAAAAAGATGGTGCCCTTTAAAACTCGTGTTAGGGCACGCAGTTTTGATGACTTTGGAGATTGGGTTCGTCATGAAGGCGAGGAATTTTTATTGGTACTGGAAGGCGAACTAGCACTCTATACAGAGTTTTACGAACCAGTAGCGATGGTGGCTGGAGATAGCATGTACTACGACGCTAATATGGGTCATGCATTAGTGAGTTTAAGTGAAGAGGATGCGCTGGTATTATGGGTGGTTGCCCGATAAATCTTCGATGCGCAGATGTCAATTAGGCAGTAGTGCAAAGAAAATTTGTTTCCTATAGGAAACTTGCTTATAATTGCGGCAGAACATTAATTTAAATTAATGCCACCCATACAGCAACCAAAGCCAATCAAAAGTGCGAGAATTCCATGTCTGACTCTTTGTTAACCACCCCTTTCCATGCCATGCATATTGAAGCAGGAGCCAAAATGGTTCCTTTTGCTGGCTACGACATGCCTGTGCAATATGCCATGGGTGTAAAACAAGAGCATCTACATTGCCGAGCCAAGGTAGGCCTGTTTGACGTTTCGCATATGGGTCAAGTACGCCTTACAGGTGCGACTATGGAAAGTGTGGCATTGGCTTTAGAAAGTTTAATTCCAGCTGATTATGTGACTCTTGCCGAAGGGCGTCAGCGTTATGGTTTTTTCACTAACGCTGCGGGTGGCATCATGGATGACTTAATGGTGACTAACGCTGGTGACCATTTTTTTGTTGTAGTTAACGCTGGGTGTAAAGAGCAAGACGTTGCTCATATGCGCGCTCACTTTGGCAGTGACATTAAGCTAGAAGTGCTGGATAGCCGATCTTTGTTAGCCTTACAAGGCCCGGTGGCTGGTGAAGTGCTAGCTCGCTTGGCACCAGAGGTTGCGGACATGCGCTTTATGGATGCCAAAGCGGTGTCTATTCTAGGTCATGATTGCTTTATTGGCCGCGCAGGTTACACGGGTGAAGACGGTTTTGAAATTTCGGTAGCTAACGACCGTGCCGAAGCACTGGCATCTGCCTTATTAGCTTTCGACGAGGTTGAATGGATTGGTTTAGGCGCTCGTGATTCATTACGCTTAGAGGCAGGTTTGTGTTTGTACGGGCATGACCTAAACGAAGATACTACGCCAATCTCTGCTAATTTAAATTGGGGCATTCAAAAAAGTCGCCGTGCTGGTGGCGACCGTGAAGGCGGATTTCCTGGTGCTGATGTTATTCTTGCTGAAATGGCGAACGGTGCTATACGACGCCGTGTGGGTTTGCTTCCAGAAGGTAAAGCCCCTGTACGTGAAGGTGTTGAGCTAGTTACAGCCGACGGTAATGTGATTGGTGTAGTCACTTCTGGTGGCTTTGGCCCTAGTTTAGGCGCACCGTTAGCTATGGGTTACCTAGATAGCGCTTATATCAACATTGATACACAAGTGTTTGCGCTAGTGCGTGGCAAGCAATTGCCTTGCAGAGTGTGTAAAATGCCATTCGTAGAACAAACCTATCGTCGCTAAACGCTGTTAAATGTCGGTAAGAGCCGCAAACGCTGCTAAATACTGGCACAGCCCTAAGGAGTCCACGCGTGGCCTACCAACCAGACCAAACTCAAACCTTGCTATGGCATGATTACGAAACCTTTGGACTGGACCCACGCTGGGACCGCCCCTCACAATTTGCAGCGATTCGTACAGACTTAGAGTTCAACCCAATTGGCGAGCCCATGATGTGGTATTGCCGCCCAGCAGATGACTATCTACCATCGGTAGGTGCCTGCTTGGTAACCGGTGTTACGCCACAAAAGTGCCTACAAGAAGGTTTGCCAGAAGTTGAATTTATGGCCCTTATTAATGAGCAAATGAGTGTGCCAGGCACCTGCAGTTTAGGTTATAACAGCTTACGTTTTGATGATGAATTTACCCGCTTTGGTCTGTATCGTAATTTTTTTGATGCCTATGCCCGCGAGTGGCAAGGCGGTAACAGCCGCTGGGATTTGATCGATTTAGTGCGCACAGCAGCATCAATACGCCCCGAAGGCATTAACTGGCCCCGAAATGAAGCAGGCGAACTTGTACTTAAGCTAGACCAGCTAGCACCTGCTAACAGCATAGAGCACGCTAATGCTCATGACGCCTTAGCGGACGTGCGTGCTACTATTGAATTGGCTAGATTACTCAAAAAAGCGCAGCCTCGTCTATATAGCTATGTATTCCAGCTCAAGCATAAAGCCCAAGTATGGGAGCAGTTGGATTTACAAATGCAAAAGCCCGTGTTGCACGTGTCTTCTATGTATGGACGTGACAACGGTTATTTGTCATTAGTAGGGGCTTTTGCAAAGCATCCAAGTAATAACAATGGAGTGCTGGTGTTCGATTTGCGCCAAGATCCACGGTTGTGGCATGGCTATAGTATGACGCAGCTACAAGAGCTCTTATTTAGCCGCAAAGATCAGCTCCCCATGGGAACTGTACGCCCTGCGGTGAAAGAAATTCATGTTAATAAATGCCCTGTGGTCGCTCCACTGCAAACATTAGCTGACGAGCAAGCCCAAAAATTTAGTATTGATAAAGCTCAATGCCATATGCATTTACAATACTTACGGCAAGATACAGACTTATGTAAGGCTTTGGTTGAAGCATTCTCTAAGCGGCCAGACTTTCCTGCAGTAGACCCAGATGCTGGGCTCTATGGCGGTGGTTTCTTTAGCGACAAAGACCGTAACTTGATGCTAAAAGTACATCAACAAAACCCAGAAACTTGGAGTGAAGGATCGTTTTCATTTACCGATAGTCGTTTAGAAACAATGTTATTCCGCTTAAAAGCTCGTAACTACCCACACTTATTAAGTGGGGATGAAATACAGGCATGGGAAGCTTTTCGTAGTGAGCGCTTACTTGATGACAGCGCTTCTGGGGCGCGTACCTACGAGCACTTTGCTAAAGAGCTTAATGAGTTGGGGGAAAATACAAGTGATCCTGCAAAAATTGCCATTCTTCAAGAATTGCATATGTATGCAGAATCTATTTACCCTGTGAGTTAGTAAGGTGTCTTGGTTTGCTTTATTTTTGTATAGTGCTTTGGCGGCCACCTTATTACCGGGTGGTTCAGAAATTTTGTTGGCTGGTATGTTAATAGAGCAACCAGAAAGTGCTTTTTGGTTGTGGCTTATCGCTAGCTTAGGTAACAGCTTAGGTGCTTATATAACCATTTTGGTGGGTGCTTTATTGGCGCTGAGACTAAGGCGTAAGCAAGTACAGGTTCAAGAAACCTCCAAGAAAAAATCTAGGTATGGTTTAGAAAAGATATTTACCTTGTCTTCCAAGCGTATTGAGCAACTAAACCAACATGGTGCTTGGCTACTGTTGCTGAGTTGGATGCCAATTATTGGTGATGGTTTTTGTTTGGCAGCAGGTTACTTGGGTTGGCCAAAGAGGCTCTGCTTGAGCCTTATTTTTATAGGTAAAGCAGGGCGCTATGGGGTCTTATGGCTTTGGTTGGCTTAGGTTGGCGTAGGTTGGCCTAGATGGGCTTGGGTTGGATTAGGCAAGGTGCTTTAAACCTCTTCTCTTAAAAACACCCATTGGTTCTCAGTGCTTTGTTCTTCACTATAGTAGTATCCAGAAGTGTTAAACGCCTTAAGATCTTCCACATTGGTGAGTTCGTTTTCGATAATATAACGGGCCATCATGCCGCGCGCTTTTTTTGCAAAGAAGCTAATAATCTTGTAAATACCATTCTTTCTGTCTTTAAATACAGGTGTTATTATACGCCCAGTTAACTGTTTTGTTTTTACAGCTTTAAAATATTCGTTGGAAGCAAGGTTAACTAATATTGGGTTAGTTTCTTGATTTAGTAGATCGTTAAGTCCGTCGGTAAGTGTGCTACCCCAATAGGTGTAGAGATCTTTACCCTTAGGATTATCTAATTTAGTGCCCATTTCCAAGCGGTATGCCTGCATTAAATCCAGTGGTCTCAATAATCCGTATAAGCCGGATAATATGCGCATATGAGACTGGCTAAACTCCAGCTGAGCATCGGTTAGCGTGTGCGCCTCTAAGCCAGTGTAGACATCGCCTTTAAAGGCTAAGATAGCTTGCTTTGCGTTATCCATAGTAAAAGGCGTATGCCAGGTGCCGTAGCGAGCGGTATTAAGCGCAGCTAATTTATCGCTTAACTTCATTAGCTGGGCAATGTCTTGGGGGGCCATAGGAGCTAATACGTCGATTAGATTTTGAGCCTGGGCCAGATAGTCTCCTTGACTAAACAGCTGTGTGTGGCTGAGTGTTTCAAAATCTAAGGTCTTGGCGGGTGAAATGACTAGAAGCATAAGTAGGTAAGGTAACTAGAATGACAATTAATAAACCGATATTAGGTAACAAATAGCACTTGCGCAAGTGTTTACACTAAAGTTTGCTCTAGTTAAGTCTGGTTAAACACGAGCAGGTTAGGAGTGTATGTTATTTTGCACGGTGTTATGATGCAGATGATTTTTAATATCTAGTTAGATGTTTTCCATGGAGGGAAAATGTGGCTCGAACAAATTCAACGCATTGCTAAGTTAGCCCAAGTTCGATATCGGCACGATGAACTGTTAGTGATAGCTATAGACGGTTGTGGTGGCGCAGGAAAGTCTACGTTATGCCAAAAATTAGCAAAAGAAATAGAGCCGTGGGCTCGCCCTCAGGTACTTAAATTAGATGATTTTTATCATCCTATAAGTGCAGGGCAACGAATCCAGCTGCAACACCTTCAAGCCTGTAAAGCGTATTTTGATGTGACAGCGTTCAAAGATAATGTACTTAAGCCCTTGAATAGCGGCCTAAATACTAGCTACAAGCCAATTGATTGGCTAGATGGCGAAAGTGATCAACTGGTCCAATTACAGCCTACTGGAGTGTTGATTGTTGATGGAGTGTTTTCTTTTAGCAAGCCTTTGCGTGAGATGATAGACCTATCGATTTTTGTGGATACACCTTTGCAGCTTCGTAAACAGCGGCTGTTAGCGCGGCCACAGTTAGATACAGGTTGGGTGAATCACTGGCAAAATACTGAATCTTGGCATCATCAGCACGAACATACACCAACTGCAGTAAAGTTCGTGCTCTCAGGAGCTCAAGGGTAGCTACTTAGACCTCTTAGCCCTCTTAGCCCCCTTAGCCTTAAGTGTTAAGTGCTGGTAATGATTTTACTAAGTCATCAATAGCCTTCACTTGGGTCAAGAATCCCTCTAGTTGTGCCAGTGGCAGTGCACACGGGCCATCACACTTAGCTTTAGTTGGATCTGGGTGAGCTTCAAGAAATAAGCCAGCAATACCTTGTGACATACCTGCTAGTGCAAGTTGAGTGACTTGTGCGCGCCTGCCTCCGGCCGCATGTGCTTGCCCTCCGGGTATTTGTAGCGCGTGGGTCACGTCAAACAATAACGGGTGGCCAAACTCTTTCATAATACCAAAACCTAACATGTCTACTACCAAGTTATTGTAGCCAAAACTGCTGCCTCGTTCGCATAGCATTAATTTGTTGTTGCCCGCTTCTTTAAACTTAATAATGATATGCGCCATTTCATTAGGCGTTAAAAACTGAGCTTTTTTAATGTTAATTACAGCCTGAGTGTTTGCCATGGCAACTACCAGATCCGTTTGGCGAGACAAAAATGCTGGAAGCTGAATAACATCGGCTACCTCCGCAGCAGCTTGAGCCTGGTGTGGTTCATGAACATCGGTAATGATAGGCACGTTGTAGGTTGATTTTATTGCTGCTAGTATCTCTAACCCTTTCTCAAGGCCTGGGCCACGAAAAGAATTAACTGATGATCGATTGGCCTTATCAAACGACGCTTTAAATACATAGGGGATACCGAGTTTTTTTGCAGTGTTTACATAATGGTCAGCAATTTCTAGAGCAAGATCTTTGGATTCAAGTACGTTCATTCCACCAAATAGGGTGAATGGCAAGGTGTTGCTAACTGAGAGATCACCAACTGCAACTGTTATTTGAGACATGGGCTAAAAATTCCTTTAACGACCGTTTATTCAGAAGTTGCTATTGTATCAGGCGGGTTGTAGCAATCCCATATTTTCTCAAATGCTAGTGTGTTTTTCGGTTACAAAAAAATAACAAATACTCTCCTACTTGGAGACTCACGGGTTGTCTGGCTTAGCACATTGTCAAGGCCGTTCGGTTAGTTTATTGGGTCTTTTCAGCTCTATTTTAGCTTGATTTTATTAAGCCAAATGTCTATATTTGGTGTCATATTATGTTGTGAGGCACAATATCTAGTGATTGAGCGTGTTTTAATCACTGTTTGCTGAAAACTTCTAAATATACCAAAGGTATTCAGCTGTAAAGCTGGAAAAGAGTTAAAGTCAATAAAGAAATAGGCAAATCAATGCAAGATTTGATGGTCACAAAGCGTAACGGTCGGCAAGAAAAAATTGATCTAGAAAAGATTCACCGAGTCATAGATTGGGCCGCAGCAGGTTTGGAAAATGTTTCGGTTTCTCAAGTAGAACTTAAAGCACATATCCAATTTTTTGATGGTATCCGTACTGCGGACATTCATGAAACCATCATTAAGTCTGCCGCTGATTTGATTTCCGAAGAAACTCCAGATTATCAATACATGGCTGCCCGTTTGGCCATATTCCATCTACGTAAACGTGCCTTTGGTTGTTTTGAACCGCCACATTTAGGCGATCACGTGAAAAACATGGTGGCGCTTAAGCGTTACGACAGTGACTTGTTAAAAGATTATACCGAAGCTGAATTTGATCAATTGAACGGGTATTTAGATCACACCCGTGACATGAACTTCAGCTATGCTGCGGTTAAGCAAATGGAAGGCAAGTACTTGGTGCAAAACCGAGTGACGGGCCAAATTCACGAAAGTGCTCAAATTTTGTACATGTTGGTGGGTGCCTGCTTATTCTCCACATACCCTAAAGAAACACGTTTAGACTATGTTCAGCGGTTTTATGATGCGGTGTCTTTGTTTAAGATTTCTTTGCCTACGCCTATTATGGCTGGTGTGCGTACACCTACGCGCCAGTTTAGCTCTTGCGTGCTCATCGAGTGTGGTGATTCGTTAGACTCAATTAATGCCACTTCATCTGCCATTATTAAGTATGTAAGTCAGCGCGCAGGTATAGGCATTAACGCCGGTCGCTTACGAGCCTTGGGTAGTCCCATTCGTGGAGGTGAAGCATTCCATACAGGCATGATTCCATTTATCAAACACTTCCAAACGGCTGTTAAAAGCTGTTCACAAGGTGGTGTTCGTGGTGGTGCGGCCACTTTGTTTTATCCTATATGGCACCTAGAAGTTGAGTCTTTATTAGTATTAAAGAATAACCGCGGTGTAGAAGAAAACCGAGCACGTCACATAGACTACGGTGTTCAGTTTAACCGGTTGATGTATACGCGTTTGATTAAGGGTGGCAATATCACCTTGTTCAGCCCGTCAGATGTGCCAGGCCTATACGATGCATTCTTCGCCGACCAAAATGAATTTGAACGGCTTTACGCTATTTATGAAGAAGATGAAAAAATTCGTAAGCGCACAGTAAAAGCGGTTGATTTGTTTAGTAAGTTCGCTCAAGAGCGTGCTCAGACTGGGCGTATTTACCTACAAAATGTAGACCACTGTAATACGCGTAGTGCATTTGATCCGAAAAAAGCGCCAGTCCGTCAAAGTAACTTGTGTTTAGAAATTACTTTGCCAACAGCTCCGCTGAATAGTATTGATGATGCCAGTGGCGAAATTGCTTTGTGTACTCTATCAGCCTTTAATTTAGGTGCTTTAGATGACTTGAGTGAGTTGGAAAACTTATCCGATCTTATTGTTCGAGCCTTAGATAGTTTGCTTGATTACCAAGAATACCCTGTTCCAGCTGCCTATGAAGCTAGTATGAAACGTCGTACATTGGGAGTGGGTGTCACTAATTTTGCTTATTATTTGGCTAAGAATAGTGCTAAATATTCCGATGGGTCGGGCAATGCGCTCACTCACCGTACGTTTGAAGCAGTACAGTACTACTTATTAAAAGCCTCTAGCCGCTTGGCTCAAGAGAAAGGTGCTTGTCCGGCTTACGACGACACTTTTTATTCCCAGGGCATAATGCCTATTGATAGCTACAAAAAAGATGTTGATAAGTTCTGTGATCAAGCACTGTTGCTAGATTGGGATGCCTTACGCGAGCAGATTAAAGACCATGGCTTACGTAACAGCACCTTAACAGCGTTGATGCCTTGTGAGACGTCTAGCCAAATTACCAATAGTACCAATGGTATTGAACCACCACGGGGTTTTGTGAGTGTGAAGGCCAGTAAAGATGGCATTTTGAAGCAAGTGGTGCCAGAATTTAAGCGTTTACGTGATGCGTATGAGCTACTCTGGAGTATTCCTAGTAACGAAGGTTATTTGCAGCTTGTTGGCATTATGCAAAAGTTTGTTGATCAGGCCATTTCTGCCAATACCAATTATGACCCAGCGCGTTTTGAAAATGAAAAAGTGCCCATGAAACTGTTGTTAAAGGATCTACTTACCGCCTACAAGTATGGCGTTAAGACTTTGTATTACCATAACACCCGCGATGGTGCTAATGATGATCAAGATGATGGTTGTGATAGTGGTGCTTGCAAACTATAGCAAGCAACACCTTAGATTTTCAGATATAACTGTACACCTACGAGATACCCATGGCTTATTCTACCTTCAATAAGGTTAAAAATGATGCGTTAAAAGAACCTATGTTCTTTGGTCAAAACGTTAATGTTGCCCGATATGATCAACAACGTCATGCCATTTTTGAAAAACTGATCGAAAAACAACTGTCTTTTTTCTGGCGTCCAGAAGAAGTAGATTTGTCCACTGACCGTAAAGATTTTATGGCCATGGCAGACCATGAAAGGCATATATTTTTAAGTAATTTGAAGTACCAAACGCTGCTTGACAGTGTTCAGGGTCGCTCTCCTAACGTGGCATTTTTACCTGTAGTCTCTCTGCCAGAGCTTGAAACTTGGCTTGAAACTTGGTCGTTCAGCGAAACGATTCATAGTCGTAGCTACACCCACATTATTCGTAATGTGGTGTCTGATCCTGGTGTTGTATTCGACGACATCGTTGATAATCCAGAAATTGTTAAACGCGCAGAATCGGTGACACGTTATTACGACTTGTTTATTGAGATGTGTAGTCAATACAGCTTGCTTGGAGAGGGTGTTCACCAGGTTAATGGCAAAGAGGTGACTGTTAGTTTAAGTGCGCTTAAGCGCCAGTTATACCTTACTATTGCTTCGGTCAATGTGCTTGAAGCTGTGCGTTTTTACGTTAGTTTTGCCTGCAGTTTTGCCTTTGCAGAACGAGCTATTATGGAAGGTAATGCTAAGGTCATTAAACTCATCGCCCGTGATGAAGCCTTGCACTTAGCGGGCACTCAGCACATGCTTAATTTAATGGCTAGTGGTCAAGATGATCTAGAGATGGTGGCTATTGCTGAATCCTGTAAAGACGAAGTGATAGAGATTTTTCGTGAAGCTGCAGAGCAAGAACGAGAATGGGCTAAGTATCTGTTTAAAGATGGCTCAATGATTGGCTTAAATGCTGAAATTCTCAGTGATTACGTGGATTACATCACCAACGTTCGTTTACGTGGTTTGGGGTTAGAGGAAATGTTTGAAATTCGCTCTAACCCACTGCCGTGGATGAATGCGTGGTTAGTTAGCGATAACGTTCAAGTTGCTCCTCAAGAAGCCGAGATTAGTTCGTACTTGGTGGGCGCTATTGATAGTAATATGGATGACGCAAACTTTGATGATTTCGACCTATGATGGTCGAGGCTCTGTAAGTGTTGAGGCCGTATTGATGAGTGCTACTGTGACCATTAATAAAGTGCAAAGCTTTGTGTATGGTGAAGAGTTTTCTTTATTGGATAGCATGGAAGAGCACCAAATCCCCGTGAATTATAATTGTCGTGGGGGTTATTGTGGGCGCTGTAAAGTGCAGTTAACCTCTGGTAAGGTAAGCTGGGTGCAGGACAGTTTAGTGTCCTTGGAAACCGACGAGATACTTGTGTGTTGTTGTGTGCCAGATGGTTCAATTAGTTTGACCATCTAGCAACAAGTGTAGACTTTATCGGTTGATTCGGGCCTGCTTTAAGGTATCAGCAATGAGGAAGGCCAGCTCTAATGCTTGGTCTGCATTGAGCCTTGGATCACAAGCAGTGTGGTAACGATCTGCTAGCCCTTCAGCAGTAATGTCATGAGCACCACCCATGCATTCGGTCACATTCTGTCCAGTCATCTCAAAGTGTACACCACCAGCATAAGTGCCTTCTGCAGCGTGCACATCGAAGAAACTCTTCACTTCCCTCAATACATCTTTCACCTGGCGAGTTTTGTAACCGGTATGGGTTTTGATAGTATTACCATGCATGGGGTCGCTGCTCCAAAGCACCTTACGGCCTTCTTTTTCAACAGCCCTAATTAACGCAGGTAGGTGAGTCTCTACATTATCTGCACCCATGCGGGCAATAATGTTGATACGACCGGCTTCATTCTCTGGGTTTAGAATATCCAGTAAGCGCAACATATCGTCGGCTTTCATAGTAGGCCCTGCTTTAAAGCCTAAGGGGTTTTTAACACCACGTAAAAACTCTACATGAGCGCCATCTACTTGACGGGTACGGTCACCAATCCAAAGCATATGAGCAGAACAGTCGTACCAATCGTTAGTAAGGCTGTCTTCGCGGGTTAATGCTTGTTCATAGTTTAAAAGCAAGGCTTCATGAGATGTGTAAAGGCTTGTTTTATGAAGCTGAGGGGCGTTTTCAGCATTAAGGCCGCAGGCGCTCATAAAGCTCAAAGAACGGTCAATCTGGTCTGCCAGGTCTTCATAACGAGTGCCCAGAGGGCTAGTGCGTACGAAGTCTTGATTCCATTGATGTACTTTATTCAAGTCTGCAAAGCCACCTTGAGCAAAAGCCCGTAGCAAATTTAGCGTAGAGGCAGACTGATTATAAGCTTGTACTAAACGTTCTGGGTTAGGCACGCGAGCAGCAGCAGTAAAGTCTGTACTGTTGATAATGTCGCCTCGATAGCTGGGTAGCTCTACCCCATCAAAGGTTTCTGTATCTGTAGATCTAGGCTTGGCAAACTGGCCAGCCATACGGCCTACCTTTACTACAGGGCAGCTGCCAGCAAAGGTTAATACCACAGCCATTTGTAACATCACTTTAAAGGTGTCACGTATGTTAGATGCACTAAATTCAGCGAAACTTTCTGCACAGTCTCCGCCTTGTAATAAAAAGGCTTCTCCATTAGTAACTTGGGCCAATTGTTTTTTTAGTGCCCGAGCTTCGCCTGCAAATACCAATGGAGGTACTTGAGCGAGCTGTTGCTCAACGAGTGTTACTGCGTCTACATTAGGGTAGTTGGGTTGTTGTAATATTGGAAAATCACGCCAGCTGGTTGGAGACCATGGTTTCATTAGGAGGGCCAAAAAAAGGGTAGGTTGGGCAATGCCTTTGCAAAGCACGAAAAGTGACCATTTTATATCATGCCTGCCAGCTAGGTTCAATCGGGCTCTGCGATATTTGTAACCGAAAAGTGAGCAGGGCAGTGTATGTAAGGTAGGTGTATTCAACACTCTAAAGGTTGGAGTGCTAAACAAATACGAATACTTTACTTACACTTACACTTACACTTACACTTACACTTACACTTACACTTGGCTATATTATGTAACAAATGGTAATTTAATATATCTATTTGTAATTATATATAGTCAGGTTGAGTATTTGGCAACAGAGAACGTGGGACTGACGAGTGAATCTTAATCAAATTGCGCAAATTTTAATTGTAGAAGACGATGAGCGATTGGCTGAGCTTACTCGTGACTACTTAACTAATAACGGCCTTAGAGTGAGCGTTGAGCACAATGGTGCAGTAGCTGTAGAGCGAATTAAGGCTGAGCAACCTGACTTGGTGATCTTAGACTTGATGCTGCCAGGTGAAGATGGCTTGGGTGTGTGCAGATTGGTGAGGCCAGAATATAGTGGCCCAATTATCATGCTCACAGCATGTATAGACGAGTTGGATCAGGTGGTAGGGCTAGAAGTTGGTGCGGATGATTATGTTTGTAAGCCGGTGGCTCCCCGGCTACTGCTGGCTCGAATTAGAGCTTTGTTGCGCAGAACGCACAAGTTGCAAGTAGCTTCTTTGAAAGACACTGGAGATTCAAGGCATCACTTTGGTAGCCTTATTATCGACAATGCTATGCGCAAAGTATGGCTAGGCGATGATGAGATTGAATTGACCAGTGCTGAGTTTGACCTATTATGGCTGCTCGCCAGCAATGCTGGGAGAGTATTAAGTCGTGAAGAAATTTTCTCTGCCCTGCGTGGCATTTCTTACAACGGGCAAGACCGCTCTATAGATGTTCGGATTTCCCGCATTAGGCCTAAAATTGGTGATGAACCAGATCACCCTCGGCGTATAAAGACTGTGCGCAGTCGAGGCTATTTATTCGTTAAGGAGAGTTAAGTGGAGTTACCGGTAAATCCAATGAGTTTGGGGCGTATGGAAAAACAAATGGCGCTTCAGCAAGAATTAATGGCGGCTATTTCTCATGAAATTAGAACCCCCGTAGCGCGCTTAACGTTTGCCCTGCAGTTATTGCAAGATGCTATGACAGAGGATAAGTCGAGTAAACGACATAAATACATGATGTCTTCTTGCGAAGGTATGGCGCAAGACCTTGAAGAAATTAATGATCTGGTTGCCGAAATAATGACTTACATTCACTTAGAAGACGGTGGGCCGAGAATTATTTTTCAAAAAGTAAATGTGAAAGCGATTCTCACTAACCTGTGCATACAATATTCCAGTTCTCAGTTAAATATTAGTGTAGCCCCATCACTGGATGATCTCATAATTGATGTGGAGCCTGTGCAGTTACGAAGGGCTTGCCAGAACTTGGTGGGTAATGCCGTTAAGTATGCCAAATCTACGGTGATACTTGGGTACCAACTAGATGGAAACTCCTGTGTGGTGACAGTTGAAGATGATGGCCCGGGTATTCCAGAAATGGAGTATGGCCGTGTATTTGCGCCCTTTACAAGATTGGATGAAAGCCGCAGCCGCAGCACCGGTGGGTTTGGATTGGGCTTATCTATAGTTAGACGTATTGCTTATTGGCATGGAGGCAGAGCCATTGCTGGTAGGAGTAAAGTTTTAGGCGGTGCTAATATGATGATACGATTACCAGTGCGTCAGCCTACAGGCAGTCTTCTGGAGCCCTCAATGGCTCACCTAGCTGATTAGTTTGCTTAACACCCACTAAGGTAGCTGCAGAAGTCTCACGTGCGGTTACAAGAAAATCCATCATGTATTTGCTGTCAGCTTGATCACTGCGTACTGCGGCATACAGAGTGCACCAAATTCCAGCTTCTGACATAGGTACGGCGGTCACATAACCTCGACTGCTGTATTCATCTAAAGCCCAATTAGGTAAGGCACAAACACCTCGTCCACTAGCAACTAACTGCATCATCATTACTGTGAGTTCAGCATGCCTGATGCCAGCAGGTTCAACATCAGCAGGATCTAAGAATTGCACAAATACGTCCAACATATCACGATCAACAGGATAACAAATGAGCGTTTGGTCAGCGATATCTTCTGGTTCTATAAAAGGTTTTTGGGCTAACGGATGGTGGTTGCTGACCGCAAGTACAGACTCGTAACTGAATAAAGGCACATAGCTAATGCCAGATAAGTCTTTTGGATTGGCTGTGATCACTAAGTCTAGTTCGCCATTACGTAGTGCTGGTAGGGGCGCAAAATTAAAGCCGCTGGCTAAATCAAGTTCAATTTCGGGCCAGTCAGAACGGTAGCGGTCTAAGCTAGGCATGAGCCATTGGAAACAGCTGTGACACTCTATTGCAATATTAAGGCGACCTACAGAACCTGCCGCTAAGCGGGTGAGTTCGCGTTCTGTATTGCGAATTTGCGGCAGTAGATCATCTGCAAGAAGCAGTAATCGTTGCCCTGCAGTTGTGAATTCTACGGGTTTAGTTTTACGTATAAACAAATCTAGACCGAGCTTATGCTCAAGGTCTTTAATTTGATGAGATAAAGCCGACTGAGTAAGAAAGACCTTCTCAGCCGCATCCACCAGACTGCCCGTTTCCCTTAGGGCGAAGAGAGTGCGTAAGTGTCGTAACTCAATCATATGGCCTGCTTATACCTGTGGTTCTAGTAACAAAAATTCCATGAGTGCTTTTTGAGCATGTAGGCGGTTCTCAGCTTCGTCGTACACTACGCTGCGAGGGTCACTGAACATGTTGTGGCTGATTTCTAAGCCGCGATAAGCTGGCAGGCAGTGCATAAAGAGTGCATCTGGCTGTGCCAAGTCCATTAGTGCGGGGTTAACTTGATAGTCTGCAAAGGCAGCTTCGCGAGCTTTCTTTTCGTCTTCTTGTCCCATGGAAGCCCATGTATCAGTCACTATTAAATGGCTGCCTACTACAGCGTCTTTGGGATCTTGAATGAGTTGAACTCGGTCAGCATTGTTAGCCATTAGCTGTGCATTTGGTAAATATCCGTCTGGGCACGCCACGTTGAGTTTAAAATCAAACTGTTTGGCGGCATTGATAAATGAATGGCACATGTTGTTGCCATCACCTATCCAAGTCACAGTCTTGCCCTTGATACTGCCTCGATGTTCGACAAAAGTCTGTACGTCCGCTAATAATTGGCATGGGTGATAGTCATCGGTCAATGCATTGATAACGGGTACTTTTGAATGAGCTGCAAATTCTTCCACTAAGGCGTGGGAAAAAGTACGAATCATCACCATGTCGACCATGCTAGAAATTACTCTAGAGCTATCTTCAACGGGCTCGCCACGACCTAGTTGAGTGTCTTTTGAAGAAAGGAATATGGCGTGACCACCTAATTGAGCCATGCCAGCTTCAAAGGACACGCGAGTACGAGTAGATGACTTTTCAAAAATCATACCAAGTACGCGGTTACGAAATGGTTCGTATAGTTCGCCGTGGTTACGTATTTGCTTAAGTTCTATAGCGCGATTAATGACCCAGTTCAGCTCAGCTGTGCTGAGGTCTAGTAAGGTCAAAAAGTGACGTGGTGATGAGTTGGTCATGGAAAATGGCTGCCTAAAACGAGAATGATAGGGGTAATAGTATGTGCTTGCAAATATCTCTGCAAATAAGGCCTATAAATAGTGTAAATGATGGTGTTTTTTTAGCCAAATAATAACTGACTAAATTGGTAGGATATGGGTATAATTGCGTCATTGAATAATGCTAGCATGAATGAGCGAGAATATAATTATGGATAACACAGGCACCATAGCCACAATTAAAGAACAGATCGAAAGCAATGCTATTTTGCTGTACATGAAAGGCACACCTAAATTCCCACAGTGCGGCTTTTCGTCACAAACAGTGCAGAACCTTATGAACTGTGGTGAGCTTTTTGCATTCGTTAATATTTTAGAGCATCCAGAAATTCGTGCTGAATTGCCTAAGTATGCTAATTGGCCAACATTTCCACAGTTGTGGATCAATGGTGAATTAGTTGGTGGTTGCGATATCATCACTGATTTAGCTCAATCAGGTGAGCTAGCTGAAATGGTTAGCGCTGCTGCGCCTGCTAAATCAGACGCAGAATAATTTAATAAACAAAAAACTAACTGTTATAGAGAAACAACTATGAGCGTATTAGTCGGCAAGCAAGCCCCAGATTTTACAGTGCCAGCAGTATTAGGTGATGGCACTATCGTTGATGACTTTAACCTTTTTGAAGCGATTAAAGGTAAGTACGGTTTGGTATTTTTCTACCCATTAGACTTTACCTTCGTTTGTCCTTCAGAGCTAATTGCATTGGATCACCGTATGGATGATTTCAAAGCTCGTGGCGTAGAAGTGATTGGTGTTTCAATCGATTCCCACTTTACTCACAATGCATGGCGTAACACAGCCATTAACGATGGCGGTATTGGCCCAGTTAAGTACACTCTAGCTGCAGACATGGCACATGATATTTGTCGTGCATATGACGTTGAATTAGCAGATGGTAGCAAGGCTTACAGGGGTGCATTCATTATTGACCGTGAAGGCCAAGTACGTTCACAAATCGTTAACGACCTACCGCTAGGCCGTAACATGGATGAATTGCTACGTTTGGTTGATGCCCTACAATTCCACGAAGAACATGGCGAAGTGTGCCCAGCCGGCTGGACTAAAGGCGACTCAGGTATGAAGGATTCACCAGCAGGTGTTGCTTCTTACTTATCTGAGAATGCAGACAAGCTATAACTTTGTATGTTAATAAAAAAGCTCCGTTAGCCTCGTGCTATCGGGGCTTTTTTTGTGTGAAAAGTGTGGCATATACCTTGGTTAAATAGCGGTAATACTGTTGCAGCGCCAATAACGATTACTAATCGTCATTGCATAACCGTATTGGGCTGGTTAAAATTAGGCCCTAATTACATTTTCCTTTGTATATCATATTTATAAGGCACCTTGAATGGCCCCTACTCCTGCTAAAACGAACCCTAAAGTGACTCAAGCACCAGTTCCTATGCGTTTTGTTGGGCCCATGAAAATTAGTGCTCAAGATAGTTTAGATGCCGCATGGCAAGATAAAGTGTCTGTGCCTCTAGCGACCTACGAAATTCCCCTGTGGCATTCGGTAGGTCGTGGCGCACGTTTGTCTACTTTGTGTGGTGAAGGAATTAAAACCACTTTGGTTGATGAGCGCATGACTCGCTCTATTTTGCTGGAAGCAGATGATGCAAGCCAGGTTTTAGGTGCGTGGCGGTCTATTCAAATGCGTCAAGATGAAATGCAGAGCATTGTTAGTAAAACTAGTCGTTTTGCTAAGTTGATCGATATGAATATGCAGATCGTGGCAAATTTGTTGTATTTGCGTTTAGAATTTAAGACCGGAGATGCCTCTGGCCACAATATGGTTACCCAAGCAGCCGATAGCCTTATGCAATGGGTGCTAGTGCAATATCCGCAACTTAGCTACAGCTCTATCTCTGGTAACTATTGCAGTGATAAAAAGGCCACCGCAGTTAACGGTATTTTAGGCCGTGGCAAATACGTTGTGGCAGAGTTAACTGTGCCGCGGGATTTATGCCAGCGTAAGCTTCTAACAACACCTGAAAAAGTGGTTGATCTCAATATTAAGAAAAACCTCCTTGGCACCCTAATGGCTGGCGGTCTGCGTAGTGCTAATGCCCATTTTGCCAATATGTTATTAGGTTTTTATTTGGCCACTGGCCAAGATGCGGCTAATATTATCGAAGGCTCACAAGGTATGGTGCATGCGGAAGTAAGAGAAGGTGACTTATACTTCTCTTGCACCTTGCCTAATATTATTGTGGGCACAGTAGGTAATGGCAAAGGCTTAGAGTTTGTTAAAGACAACTTGGCTAAATTAGGCTGTTCTGGAGATGTAGAAACTGGGGCCAACGCGCGGCGCTTAGCTCAAATTTGTGCAGCTACAGTTTTATGTGGAGAGCTGTCTTTACTGGCAGCACAAACTAATCCGGGCGAGTTAATGCAAGCCCATGTGAAGTTAGAGCGATAAATGAACGATCAAACTAATCGTCGGAAACGTGAACACATCGAGGTAATACGCCGTGACGAAGGTGTAGAGCGTAATGGTCATTTTTTTGATGCCATACAATTACAGCATCGAGCTATGCCAGAAATCAATTTGCAGGATGTTGATCCCAGTGTAGAAGTGATGGGCAAACGACTGAGTTTTCCGTTGTTGATTTCCTCGATGACAGGCGGTGACGATGCCTTAGTTGCTAAGGTTAATCAGCATTTAGCCGAAGCGGCTCAAATTACTGGTGTGGCCATGGGTGTAGGCTCACAACGAGTTATGTTAGAAGATGCCCAAGCGCGGGCCAGTTTTGATTTGCGCCGTTATGCACCCGATGTGCTCTTGTTTGCTAACATGGGTGCCATTCAGCTTAATAACGGCATGGGCTCAGAACAGTTACAGCAGGCCATCGACGTTTTATCTGCAGATGCTATATTCCTACATCTAAATCCTCTGCAAGAAGCAGTACAGCCTGAGGGTGATACTAATTTTGCTAATTTGGCCGAAGCTATTGGTCATGCCCAAACTCAGCTTAATGTGCCGATAGTGCTTAAGGAAGTTGGCGCAGGCCTGAGCGTGGCAGATATTGAACTAGGTTTGCGGTATGGTATTCAATGGTTTGACGTGGCGGGACGTGGCGGCACTTCATGGGCGCGTATTGAACAACAGCGCCGTAAAGATGCGCATACTCTAGGCTTTACACTACAAGATTGGGGTATTCCTACACCTTTAGCCATGAGAAACGCTCGTCCATACATGCAGCAAGCAAATTTCATGGCTAGTGGCGGCTTACGTAACGGGCTAGACTTGCTAAAGAGTGTTATACTTGGCGGCTGTTTAGGTGGTATAGCTAAACCGCTTTTGGCGCCGGCCATGGAATCTACCTCGGCTGTAGTTGATGCCATTGAAGCCCTGAAAAAAGAGTTTGTAACCGCCATGTTTTTATTATCTGCAAGCAGTGTAGATGATTTGCATTTAAACGATTCGTTAGTGCTTAGTGAACGTTAGTCTGAGACATTTATATTTCATTAAGTTGGTAGCAGGGAAGATCGAGAAGTTATATGTCCGTTGGTATTGATGATATAAGTTTTTATACCGCTAACTTTAGCTTAGATTTGCAAGAGTTAGCGGCCAACAACGGCTCTAATGCCGCCAAATACACTGTTGGTATAGGCCAAGAGCGTATGAGTGTGCCCGGTGCAGACGAAGATGTTGTCACCATGGCAGCTAATGCCTGCATGCCTTTATTAGAAGGTATGGAAGAGCGGGGTGAATCCCCAAGCGCTATTAGCACTATTTTGTTTGCTACGGAAACGGGGATTGACCAATCTAAGGCTGCTGGAGTTTATTTACACTCGTTGCTTAAGCTAAGCCCGCGCTGTCGGGTAGTTGAATTAAAACAAGCCTGCTATAGTGCCACTGCGGCTTTGCAACTCGCAACGGCTTGGGTTGCTCGTAACCCTAAAGAGAAAGTGTTGGTTATTGCTTCTGATGTCGCACGCTACGACCGTCAATCACCAGGTGAAGCTACCCAAGGTTGTGGTGCGGTAGCGATGATAGTCAGCGCTAATCCAAGGCTTATTGCACTTGATCCCGAGACCGGAATTCACACCGAAGATGTGATGGATTTCTGGCGTCCAAACTATCGCTCTACAGCAATAGTAGATGGTAAATATTCTACCAAGGTGTATTTACGTTGTGTGCGTTCGGCATGGCAAGATTTTCAGCAGCAAAGTGATTTAAAGCTTGGTGATTTTGATTATTTTTGCTATCACTTGCCGTTTAGTCGCATGGCTCAAAAAGCCCATAATCACCTAGCTAATGGTAATGCCCACGAACTTACCGCACAAACCTTAGAAGACCAAATATCCTCTAGCCTTATTTATAACCGTATTACAGGTAACAGCTATACGGCTGCTATGTATATTGGCTTTATTTCTTTGCTAGATAATACGGCTGCTAATTTGGCTGGTAAACGCATCGGCTTCTTTAGTTATGGTTCTGGTAGCGTGGGTGAGTTTTTTACCGGCACTTTAGTAAAAGGCTACCAAGACATGCTTCATAAGCAAGGTCACCAGGCTATGCTTAAGGCAAGGCAGCCATTAAGCTATGCTGAATACCAAAAAATGTACGCCTTTGAAGTGCCTACAGATGGTGGAGACCATGAGTTTGAGCACCAAA
>TARA_B110000503_G_scaffold63792_1_pt1 | contig 37003 bp, 31 predicted proteins | sample TARA_B110000503 | Tara Oceans TARA_B110000503 (sample SAMEA4397472) | marine metagenome | biome: Polar Biome; feature: [SRF] surface water layer (ENVO:00010504); material: water (ENVO:00002006), including particulate matter (ENVO:01000060) such as... | depth 5 m | reverse complement strand
CCGCCGACCCTCTGCTTGTAAGGCAGATGCTCTCCCAGCTGAGCTAACCACCCCAAAACTCGAGAAGGCGCATTATAGAGATTCTGAATGAGTGGTCAATGCCTCGTTGGGCAATTTCCAAAAAAAAACAGAACTTTTAAAAGTCTTTGATTTTAGTAGTAAAATCTACACGACAAACATACGCTAAAAGCATCGCAAGCAGAGTGACATCCGCCGCCAATTCTGTTGCCACATTTATCAAATACGAGCACACCCCCTATGGAAATCTATAAAGAGTTTCACTTCGAAGCTGCGCACCGCCTTCCCAACGTCCCGGAGGGGCACAAATGTGCGCGACTGCACGGGCACTCTTTTCACATACGACTGGTCGTTGCGGGTGATGCACCAGAGCCCAGTGGGTGGGTGATGGACTTTGGCGAGCTGAAGGCCACCTTCAAGCCGCTCTACGAGCAACTGGATCATCGTTACCTCAACGATATTTCTGGTCTGGAGAACCCAACCAGTGAAAATATCGCGAAGTGGATATGGAACCGGCTCAAACCGGACGTGCCACTATTAAGCAAAGTGGAAATTCGCGAGACCTGCACCAGTGGCTGTATTTACTCTGGCCAATAACTCGCACTGTCACATTATGGCAGTGATACGGCCTCACGCCCGCAATCTGTCACAGTTCGGTAACACGACTAATAAGGCTTGACGATTGCCGATAGTCTACGGAACCAGTAGTTTCGTAAATTGACAAAATAACGTTACCTCTCTCCCATTCCCAAATTGTTTCCAAATAGTTGCGAAAGTTACTTGAGGTAGCACTATCAGAAATGTTATGCACACTGGGAGCTACATATGACGGTTTCACGCAGTTAGCTTTTTCTTTGCATTTAGATACTCAAGTAACCTATATAACTTGTTGATATATATAGTATATATAGAATTGTATGATTTTTAACCAATCTATAACAAACGACCGTATCACCACTCTGGAGGACTGGGCAAACAATTTACTCACTGAGTTATCCACAGATTCTGTGGAAAAATGATGTGTAGCAAGCGTGTTACAGACACGCTTAAAAAGGAAATAAAGTTGTAGATATACACACAACGACACCGGGGTGAAGCGGCCGCTCAGTGCGGCGTGGTCTCACCGAGTCCAGCCGTCAACACACTTTGCAGATAGGCCCGCAAAGCCTTCCGAGACTCCAGCGCTACCCCCATTCGGGGAAACATGACCAGTGACACGGCCAGGCGTAAAACAAGATCTGTCACAAAATCGACATCTACCTCTGCGCCGATCTCGCCCGCTGCCTGCGCCAACCGAATATGTGGCGGCCAGAAAGACAAACTACGTTTATAGAAACGCGGATCCAGAAACATCATGCCAAGCGTCTCCGGCTCAACCTTGGCCAGCGCAGCGAAAATGCCCTCCTGCATATTCTGGCGGCCAGCCAGTACCGTCAGGGTCAGCTTATCTACCAGATTTGTCTCTTTGTTCAACTGGGCCTCCGTACGATTGAGGAAGCTCTGCTGTTGCCGTCGGATGACCCCTTCGATCAGGTCGTCCTTTGCGCTGAAGTACCGGTAAATGGAGCCGCGCGACAATTTACCCACACGCGCCACCTCCCCCATGGAGGTGCGGCGTATACCAAAGCGCTGAATACACTGTTCTCCCGCATCTAATATCCTGACCAGCATCGGATCGCTATAGTTTAGTGCGTTAAACTGATTTTCCGGCATTGCTAAAACCGCTGCCTTGACCGAGTGAGGATATTGAACAATAATCAGTTTTTGTACATTTGTCTATTCGCGCACGCTGTTGCTGTTTTTGTCTGCCGTGCGAACTCCACACATCAGTATTAACAAGAAGGTGGCGTCCTATGGCGGAATCTCGCACAAGCTATGACTATATCATCGTCGGAGCCGGCTCTGCCGGATGTGCCCTGGCCTATCGACTGTCCCGTGAAGCCAGTCGCAAGGTTTTATTGTTGGAAGCCGGCGGCAAGGACAGCTCACCCCTGATCCATATGCCGCTGGGTTTTGCGTTCTTAATGAAGAATCCCATAGTCAACTGGTGCTACCAGACCGACCCCGAACCCAATATGCACCACCGCCGCATCTCGTGGCCGCGTGGCAAAGTGCTGGGCGGCACCAGTTGTATCAATGGTATGGTCTATATTCGCGGACAGCGTGAAGACTACGATCACTGGAGTGAGCTGGGTAATACCGGCTGGTCTTATGATGAAGTGCTGCCCTACTTTAAGCGCTGCGAGCACAAGGCCGAGGGTGCGAACGAGTACCACGGTGCCGGCGGTCCCTTGTGGGTAGAGGAAGTGGCCGACGAGCAGAAACTCGATCTGGCGGACATGTATGTAGAGGCGGCGATACAGAGTGACTTGGCGTACAACGCCGACTTCAACGGCGCCACCCAGGAAGGTGCCGGGTACTACCAGACCAATATTCGCAAAGGGAAGCGCCAGAGTACCGCGCGCACTTACCTGCGAGAGTGCCAGAATCGGCCCAACCTGACGATTGTCACTCGCGCAATGTGCGAGAAAATCCTGATGGAAGAGGGCGCGGCCGTCGGTGTGGAATATCGTATGACCGGCAAAAAAGACAAGGATACGCAAGTCATACGTGCGTATGCCAGCGGTGAAGTGGTACTTTGCGGCGGCGTGATTAATTCACCGCAGCTACTGGAGCTGTCCGGGATTGGCGATCAGGCACACCTGGAGACACTGGGCATTCCCGTTGAGCACCACCTGCCCGGCGTCGGTGAGAACCTGCAGGATCACCTGACGGTCAACGTGCAGCAGGCGCTGCACGGCGTACCAACGTTTTACGAGGAAAGTCGCCCACTGGGATTGATCAAGAACCTGTTCAAATACCTCCTCAAAGGCAGAGGCCTGCTGGCTCACCCGGCCTCACAGGTGGGTGTGTTTTTTCGCATCAGCGAAAAATCGAGCCGGCCCGATGCCCAGATTCATTTCGCGCCCGCTGCCAGTGAACCGGACGCGAAGGGGAATTTGAAACCCACCAGGGGCACTACCGCCACGGTTTGCTTTCTGCGGCCAGAAAGTCGCGGCAGCGTGCATATAAGCAGCACGGACCCCACTGTGCACCCGAGCATCCGGGCCAACTACCTGGACACTGAAAACGATCGCAAATCCATGGTGGATGGGATGCGCCGGGTACGGGAGATTTTTCTGGCCCCGGCTCTGGACAAACACCGCGGTACAGAAATAAAACCTGGACCAATGGTGCAAAGCGATGAGCAAATCCTGGACTACATCCGCTCCGCAGCAGAATCGGTTTATCACCCCGTGGGCACCTGCAAAATGGGTTCCGACGATATGGCTGTGGTAGATGAGCGGCTGCGCGTACACGGCGTTAAGCGGTTACGCATAGCAGATGCTTCCATTATGCCCAAGCTCGTTTCCGGCAACACCAATGCGCCGACCATCATGATAGCCGAGAAATGCGCGGATATGCTGCTGCAGGATGCCGGGGTAAACGTCTACTTGCCAGAACCGCGAGCTGTGCAGACAAAGCCCAAGACACGCAAAACAGCCAAATCCGTTGCCACGGCGTAACACTATACAAAGGAATCTCAGATGAACGCATCAGTAAAGGACAGCTCTGCCGCCACCGAGCTTCACGCCATTCTCGACAACCAGCGTCGCGCGTTTCGCGCAGAGGGCCCGGTCGCTCTCGCCACACGCGTCGATCGGCTCGACCGCTGCATCGCCCTGCTGGTTGATAACAAGGAAGAGATATGTGAAGCGGTCAACAAGGATTTTGGCTGTCGCTCCAAGTACGTGACGCTGATGACCGATGTCATGAACTCCTTAGGCAGCCTCAAATTCGTAAAGAAAAATCTGAAAAAATGGATGAAGCCTGAAAAACGCACGCCGTTCATGCCGATGAATTTTCTCGGTGCAAAAGCGCACGTGCACTATCAACCCAAGGGGGTGGTTGGCATCATGACGCCGTGGAACGTGCCGGTGAATATGATCTTCAGTCCGCTGGCAGACGTGCTGGGCGCGGGCAACCGCGCGATGATCAAACCCTCCGAATTCACACCACATACCGCTGAGGTCATGAAAAAACTGTTCGGGCAGTACTTTGAGCAGTCCGAGATCACCGTCATCACCGGCGGCCCGGAAGTGGGAGCGGCCTTTTCCTCGCTGCCACTGGATCACCTGATCTTTACCGGTGCGACCATCATCGGTCGCCTGGTGATGCGAGCGGCAGCCGAGAACATGGTCCCGGTGACGCTGGAACTCGGTGGCAAGTCGCCGGTAGTTGTGGGCGAAGATTGCGATATCCATGCGGCAGCGGCACGCATCATCACCGGCAAAGCCATGAATGGCGGCCAATTATGTATCAGCCCCGACTACTGCTTTGTTCCACAAAATCGGCTTGAAGCCTTTATTAATCGCTGTAAAGCCGTAATTGCTGAACAGTACGCGACAGTGCAGGGGAATCCCGATTTTGTCGCCTGCATCAACGAGCGTCACTACGAGCGCGTGAAGGCATATATCGACGAGGCTGCGGAAAGTGGCGCTCGCGTTATCCCGCTCTGCCCGCCGGGTGAAGAATTCTCCAGCAAGAGAGACCACAAAATTGCACTGCATCTGGTGGTCAACCCTGAAGACCAACTGGCGTGTATGCAGGACGAAATCTTTGGCGCGATGCTTAACATCAAAACCTACGATAACCTGCAGGATGTGATTGATTTTATTAACGCACGTGAACGCCCGCTGGCACTGTATTACTTCGGCAAGGACAAGGCCGAACAGGATAAAGTCATCAATGAGACACACTCAGGTGGGGTAGCTGTGAATGCGATCGCGCTACACGTGGCCTGTGATGATTTGCCCTTTGGCGGCAGCGGTCAAAGCGGTATGGGCAATTACCGTGGCCGCGATGGCTTCCGCACATTCAGCCACGCTCGCGGTGTCTATCGTGAAGGCTTTGTCGACATGGCCAAACTGGCCGGCACCCTCCCACCCTACGGTCAGAAAGTGGCGCATATGCTGGAGGGACAGATTAAAAAGTAAACCGGGGAACGCCGGACTAATGCAGGGTTGGGGTCCTTTCGGACACCACCACCGACTGCAGCTGCTTGCCCAGCATGATCACAAAGCCCTGACGGCGTTCTACGCCATCAAAACTGTAATCAAAGCGATACTGACGCCAGATACGCCAGCGCCTAGTCTCATCGCGGCTCATCGACATACGCTGTATGTGCACAGATTGATCCAGCAGCTGAAAATCATCGCGTTTGCTGGTGCGCATCACAGCCTGCACCGCTAATTCGCGGACCCGTACGGCCCCAAACACGTGCAGGCACAGCATACTGAGCGCAAACAGTGCTATTACGTCTCCCAGGGTAAAATACACAGCGATCTATCTCTCGTCTTCGATGATGTCAGTAGCGCCCAGCTTACGTTGTTCGAGGGACGCAAGGAAGCGCGAGACAATACCCACGAACAACAGCGGTTTCTCCGCATGTAACCAGTGCCCACAGCCGGGCATGACCCTCGCGGTCGCTGCGGGAAACAGCACGCGGATCGTCGGCCAGTACTCCTCCTGCATGTAATCGGAGGCGCCGCCCTTGATAAACAATACCGGCCCCGCATAAATCCGTCCGCCCTCTGGCGCAGCCAACAGCGACGCATATGCCCCCCTCAGGCCAGACACATCAAAGCGCCAGTGGTAGCCACCCTGCTCACCCCGTTGCAAACTGCTCAATAGAAACTGGATGACACTGTCTTCCTTAATAAACGCGGCCATACGTGTCGCTGCCTCCTCGCGGCTGTGGCACGGCCGGGCGGCAACCGCCTCCAGTGCAGCAAATACCGCGTCGTGACGAGCGGGATAAGCGACGGGGGCGATATCCGCCACGGTCACGGAGGCCACCCGCAGTGGATTCTGCAACGCCAACTCCATGGCAATCTTACCGCCCAGCGAATGTCCTACAAAATGCGCCTGCGACACACCGGCCTCGTCCATCCAGTGCCAAACCTTGTCTGCCATGGCGGGCAAGCTGGGCTGTGTGAGCCAGGCTGACCTACCGTGGCCAGGCAGATCCAGGCTGTACACTGTGTAGTGCGCCTGCAGGCCGCGCGCTACCGCACCAAGATTGGCCCCGGCACCGAATAAACCGTGCATTAGAACGACCGCCGAACCCTCTCCCGCACGCCTGACATACAATTGAGTGGTCATTTACCGCTGTGTCCCCCTGCAGATTTTGCTACCATGACGGCTACTATAATCGATCGGAATCTCGCATGCGCTGCTTTAAAGTCCACTGTTACCTAGCCGCCCTCCTCGCTGTGCCTGCACTGCTGGTCGCCTGCAGTGGCACACCAACCTACAACGCCACCACGTTTACCTACCAAATCAATCAGGAGGAACTGGATGCCCATCCGATAAAAACGGTGGTGATCGCCCATGTGGACCTGGGGACGCAAGCGCGTAATTATCTGGAGAAAGAAGCACCGCGTATCGACGGCCGGATATCCAACTACCTGAAAGAAAATGGCTTCAAAGTACTGCCACAACGGGAGTTTGAGCAACACTGGAATGTCGCAGAGCGCGCCTTCGGTAATCCGATCGACCCGACCAGCGGCAAGCTTAATCGCAAGACCTTCGCACTGATCATGCACCAGGTGCGGGACGAGATGCAGGAATCCAGCAAACTGGATGCCTTCATCTTCACCGATCTCGAGGAATTTGAAGTAGCCTTTAGCGGTGGTCTCAAACACGTGGCGCGATGGGATGGTGTATCGCGCACACCGACCATGCAGGGGCCGGGCGACAGCGTCAGTGCTGAGTTTGACTGGAACATGCTGGCGGCGGTGGCGTCACTGCAAGTGACCATCTACAACATGGAACTGGAACCCGTGTTCTCGAGTCGCGCCGGTCTGGACGCCACCGATGCAATTGACAGTCGCTCCTCGAAAGGACGCTATATACGTCGGCGCAACATCCTTGAGAATGAGAGCAATATCGACGAGGGTATTCGTCTGGCGTTCTATCCCTTTATCCCCACCGAAGATTGGCCGGGTAACCCCTAGCGCGAGCCACCCATTTTACGCAGGAAAATAGCCGTGAAGAAGAGCCTCGTTTTTCTGACTGTCATCACAATTGCGGTACTCGGGGCCTATTTTTGGTCTACGTCTGTGCACGAAACGGCGCTGCGGACCGCGGCCCCGGACACACAGCGCGCTACCAGCACAGGGCCGATAACCGGCAGCATTGACGCCGACAATACCTTCGCCTGGCTGGGCATTCCATTTGCGGCGCCCCCTGTGGACGAATTGCGCTGGCGTGCGCCACAACCCGTACACTCCTGGAAAACGGTGCGGGAGATGCTCGCTTTTCGCGATCCTTGTGTACAGTTATCCGGGCCACTAGACGGTCTGCCCGATAACAGCGACGCGGTAGTCGGCAGTGAAGACTGCCTCTATCTCAATATATGGGCCCCGCGCACACACAGTGGCCCTGACGTAGAAAAACTTCCGGTCATGTTCTGGATACACGGCGGCGGCAACACCATCGGCACCGCAAATACCTACCCCGGCCACAAACTGGCGGCAGGTGAGCAGGTCGTGGTGGTTACCATCAATTACCGACTTGGCTTTTTCGGCTGGATGAGCCACCCAGCGCTGCGTGGCAAAGGGCGGGACGCTCTCGATGCCAGCGGCAATTATGCCAATCTGGATATGATCGCCGCATTGCAGTGGGTACAAGACAACATCGCCAACTTTGGCGGCGACCCCGACAATGTCACCATCTTCGGGGAGTCTGCCGGTGGTCGCAACGTGTATGCCCTGCTGGCCTCACCGCTGGCAAAAGGCCTGTTCCATCGTGCTATTTCACAAAGTGGCTCGGTGAGTACCACGCCGCGCTGGCGGGCCGAGAATTTTCACAATGACACCGACCGTGGCATGGCTTTGAGCTCCCGGGAATGGCTGTCCCTGCAACTGCAGAACGTGGGCCGCGCGGCGGATAGCGATACCGCCAATGCGGCACAGCTTTCGATGTCCAGAATAGATATACAGAGCTTTATGTACTCGCGCAGCGCCCAACAGATTCTCGAGGGCATCAGTGGCGGCGCGGGCATGTACAGCGCACCACAGGGATTTCGTGATGGCACGGTACTGCCCAGGGATACGCTCTACAAAGTGTTCCGCGATCCCAAGCGTTACAACAGCGTTCCGCTGATTACCGGCACCAACCGCGACGAAGCGAAACTGTTCCTCGCCCAGAGTCCAGAATTCGTTGAGCGGCGTCTGGGCTTTATCCCGCAGATCAAGGATCCGCGCGCCTACAATGCGCTCGCCGCATACCTCAGTGATAACTGGAAAGCGCTGGCGGTCGACACCGTCGCCGATATTATCGCAGCCAATAGCTCACAACCGGTGTTCGCCTATCGCTGGGACTGGGATGAGGGTGGCAAGAACTGGCTGGTGGACTACGGCGAGTTGCTGGGCGCCGGGCACGGTCTCGAAGTCGCCTATATCTTCAATGATTTTGACAGCGGCATCACTGTGCCGGGGTTGTACAACAGCGATAATACGCCAGGGCGCGACCTGCTTGGCGCACAGATGCGCAGCTACTGGTCTGAGTTTGCGAGAAACGGCGCGCCGGGGCGCGGCCGCAGCGGCTCACTGCCGCTGTGGAAACCGTGGAGCACCCCTGGGCCTAACCTCATGGTGCTGGATACGGCCGCCGATGGCGGACTGCGGATGGCGAAAGAACCCATGACTGTGGCGATGCTTAAACAGCGCCTGGCAGAAGATCAGGAGATACCTGACCTGCGCACGCGCTGTGCTCTGCATGTACGACTTTTCCTGCTCGCCAACGTCGGTGCTGACGTGTGGAACAAGCAGCAGTACAACGCTCTGGGTTGCGCCAAGTTCAACCCATGGACGTTGGAGATCGACTCCTAGCGTACCCGTCAGGCCTGCGGCGTGATCAGGTATTTCTCGCCAGTGGCCTGTTTGCCGTAAACGGCGATAGCCTCCAGTGACAGGGCCTCAGCCAGTGACACCTCCCGCGTGTAATGACTGGCGAAGGTCGTTTTTATTTCCGCTGCCACTTTCGCTCGCATCGCCATACTTTTCTCGATGCCCACTTTTTGCAGGAAGGGTGTCAACAGAAAACCAGACAGGCTCCAGCTAAAACCAAAATTGCGGGTAAGCGTGGTCGGGCTGCGATCGAGACCGCCGTAAATATACACCTGTTTGAAAACATCACTGCCGTAACCGTTGTACCCGGTCATACTGCGCACCGCCGCCGCCTCCATGCACGTTAGTATCTGGCCGGCCAATTTACCGCCGCCAGTAGCGTCAAACGCTATAGTCGCTCCGGTTTCCTCAAGTGCATCCGTGAGATCATCATAAAAGCTGTCACTGGAAGAATTAATCACGTACTTTGCACCCAGCTCTCTCAGTACAGCTTCCTGCTCAACCTTGCGCACAATATTGACCAGGGAGATGCGCTCGTCGATACAGATTCTATTCAACATTTGCCCGAGGTTGGAAGCCGCCGCCGTATGCACCAACGCCTTGTGGTTTTCGCTGCGCATGGTTTCGACCATCGCCAGTGCGGTAAGCGGGTTAACGAAGCATGACGCGCCCTCAGCGGCCGTGGTGCCCTCATCCAAAACCAGACACATAAACGCATTAACACAGCGGTACTGGCTGTACATCTCGCCACCAATAATGCCTACGCGCTTGCCGAGGAGCGCCTGCGCTGCCTCTGAATCACCGGCGGCAATCACCGTGCCAGCGCCCTCATTCCCCACCGGCATCGATTGGCCGACACGAGCAGCCACCATTTTCATCATTCCGGCTGGAATATCCGCTGTAACCACAGGTCTTTCGGCCGAGCCTGACACCTTAACTGTGCTGAGATCCGCAGGGCCGAACAACAGCGCCAGGTCAGATGGGTTCAATGGGGTGGCCTCAACCTGCACCACCACATCACCGCGGCCGGGTGTGGGAATGGGGATGTCCACAAGCGTGAGTTCCAGGACTCTGTCCTGTGTAATCTTGGAGCGAAGCTGTAATCCGGTGTCTGCCATTGCGGTGTCCTCAATCTGATGGTGTGGAAAACTAAGCCCATCTTACAGCTTGCCTGTGAAATATACCCGTTTTGGTGACAGGCCATTTCCGTGTAGTATGCCGCCGCCCCAGTCGGGGCGACCGGCAGTTCGAGGAAATCGTAAATGCTCAGCTATGTTTTGATACTCCTGGCCGTACTGGCATTTGTAGCCATCGTGCTGGAAGATGTGATTCACATCAACAAAGCGAAATCCACGCTGTTCCTGGGAACGCTGTGCTGGATACTGCTGTTCATTTTGGCGCCCGAGCACGCGAGTATCGAGTCGGCATTTTCCGAAAACATCCTCGATATTGCGTCATTATGGCTATTCCTGTTCGCTGCCATGACGTTCGTCGCCTATCTCAACCAACACGGCATGGTACAATCGCTGGTGTACCGCCTGCTGCCTGATTCAATGCCACAAAAGGCACTACCATTTGCGGTGGCACTGTTCGCGTTTTGCCTCTCCTCCTTTTGCGACAATATCACCACAACGCTGGTCACCATTGCACTCATCCAGTCGCTGCAACTCAAGGCAAGCAGTAATATCAAGTTGGCGGTGCTGGCCGTCTTCTCCATCAATTCCGGTGGTGCGGCCCTGATTACGGGCGATGTCACCACGCTCATGATTTTCACCTCTGGCAAGGTCGGCATCAGCGACCTGTTTGCCATCGTAGTGCCAGGTTTGCTGGCCTGCCTGATACTGGCCCTGCTGCTGACGCCGGGATTTCAGGGAAAGCTTGCGCCACAGCGCGTGATCACACCTGCCTCGCGCTTTGATATCAGTGTTGCGGTGATTTTTCTGGGCACCATCGTGATTACACTGGGCATCAACCTGTTCGTCTATGTGCCACCATTACTGGTGTTTATCTTTGGCCTGTCAATCGTTTTCCTGCTGACCCGATTTATGGCGCGAGACGATTCAGACGAACCTATTATTGATTACATCCGCAAGATCGAGTTCGATACTCTGCTGTTTTTCCTCGGTATTTTACTTATCGTCGGTATGCTGAAACAAATTGGGGCCCTGCACACCATCACCCAACTGTACGATGTGACGGTCCCCGCTATCGCCAATTTTCTCATCGGCTGCCTGTCGGCCGTCATCGACAACGTGCCCCTGACAGCCGCCGTATTGAAATCCAATCTCGACATGCCAGTGACAGACTGGCTGGGGTTCACGTATTGCGTGGGCGTCGGTGGTTCGCTGCTGGCAATCGGCTCAGCATCCGGCGTACTGATGGTGAGCAAGATCGACGGTCTGGGCTTTATCAGTTACCTGCGCTACACACCCCACCTGTTGGTGGCCTACTCCGTGGGGTATATGCTCATCCTAGTAAGTTAAAGACGCCTCGCGGTCAGCTTGGATAACGGGATACCAATCTGCTGGAAAGTGCCAATCATTATTTCATATGCCGTCTATACGCCCTTCACCGATAGCCTATACTCAGTACTCAATCGCCCTTGCCGTGCCGCTCACTTCCAGCGCACTGCCCAGACCCAGTGAGGCGCCAATCATCACCAACACCGACCAGTCGATACTGGCGCGGCACAGCCTCACCCGGCAAATGGTGTCGCTCACCATAAATTCGGTGGCGTATTCCCGTATACTTTTAGCCTGAAACAGACGTAGCTGAATGGCAACATCAGTTTGGACACGGACAACTGATGACGTCGGCACCACTCCGCCACCACGGGCACCAGCAACGCAACGACGGGCGTATCGTTCAGAAACGCGAGGCTGCACAGGACAACCAGCAGCGTGATCTGGCATCTGCTGACATGAACGCTTCCATGATGGCGTGCCCCCTCTAATGGCGCGCTTTTGCGCGGCATCATATAGCCGGGAAATTTCGCTGACAATGGCTCTAGGTGGCGTTTGGCCCGGATTCAGCCACTATGTGCAAAATGTCCATAATGCAAGCGCCTCGACTCAGCTACGCTGCACCACATACACTATATAGGCGATGTAGATACAGACAAAAATCCCGCCCCAGACACGCGAAATGGTCGCCGCACGGCTGGTCACAACGGCCAGCAGAATCAGCATCGTGGCCACGATAACCATGATGATATCGAAATTGCTGATCGCATCGAAAGGCAGTTCCTTGATACTGGCCGTTACACCCAGAATCCAAAGAATGTTAAAGATGTTAGACCCCACCACATTGCCCACCGCGATATCGGCCTCCTTGCGGTACGCGGCCATCCCGGAGGCCATCAACTCCGGCAGCGAAGTACCAATGGCGATGATGGTCAATCCGATCAGTGCGTCATCCACGCCCCACTCCCGCGCGATAGCAACAGCCCCCTTCACCGCCCATTCGCCACCCAGATAAAGACCGATGATCCCGACAACGATAAACGCAATAGATCGGGAGATTGCGCGTGAGACCGGCGCTGGTGACGCCTCGTCTGCCCCGGTGTTGGAGATGGAAAATATATAGAGCATAAAAAGCAGGAAAAACAGCAACAGGATAGCGCCATCTACCCGGCTAATGCTCACTTCTGGCTTGGTGGCAAAGAGCGCCGCATTCGCCAGAAACCCAAGCAAAATCGCCGCGCTGAGTGAAAACGGAATTTCGGAGACGACTGTCGATGTCTGCACGCGCAGCGGGTAAATCATGGCGGCAACGCCCAGCACCACCAGGATATTGAAGATATTGCTGCCCAGTACATTGGCCACCGCCAAATCTGCACTGCCCTGTAACCCCGCCGTCACGCTGACCAGCATTTCAGGCATGGAGGTACCTAACGAGACTACAGTAAGACCGATCATCAGCGGGGAGACGCCATACCTTGCCGCTATGGCCGACGCCCCTTTCACCAGCAGATCAGCAGACCCAATTAGCAGCGCTAAACCCACTACCGTTTGCAGTACATCCTGCATATCCGTTCAACCCCTTCTCGCAATTATGGTATCAGTGCCACTCGCCATCGTGCCACACAGTACGCGATCGGCAGCAGCGTTATTTTCCAGGCAACGTTATGTTAGGGTACCCCGCTACACAACGTCCAAAAGGAATGCATTATGCGCCTCTCATTGTTCGCAAAAATGTCTGTGCTACTGCTGACAGGTGTCACGGTGGGGCTGCACGCCAAAGAACCGCTCAAACACGCCGAGATTGAAACGGCGCTGAAAGCCGCATTTACCCAATACAAAGGCCTGCAGGAAGGCACCAATGCCAACTACATTCCAGCACTGGCCAAGGTTGACCCCAATCTCTACGGCATTGCTCTGGTAACCCCGGATGGCAAGATCTACACCGCAGGCGATATTAAATCCGAAGTCTCCATCCAGTCCATATCGAAAGTATTTACCCTGGCGCTGGTAATGGAAGAAGCGGGACCGGATGCCATCGTCAATAACATGGGCGTAGACGCTACCGGCCAGGTGTTTAACTCTATCGTTGCCGTGGAACAGTTTCAGGGGGCCGAGATGAACCCATTGGTCAATGCCGGAGCAATCACCGCCACCAGCATGGTTGCGGGCAATAGCCGCGATGAAATCTGGCACAAGATACTCAGTTTTTATCAGGATTTCGCCGGGCGGAAGCTGGCTGTCAATACTGAGGTATTCGAGTCGGAGGCCGCCACCAACCAACGCAATCAGGCCATCGCCAGCCTGATGTATGCGTACGGGCACATCAAGGACAACCCGGCCCAGGCGACCGATATCTATACTGAGCAGTGTTCCGTGAATGTGAATGCGCAGGATTTGGCCACCATGGCGGCCACACTCGCCAACGGCGGCCGCAATCCACTGACAGGCAGGCAAGTGATGCGCGCCGAGAATGTGGCCGAAGTGCTTGCGGTAATGGCGACCGCCGGCCTTTACGATGATTCCGGCAAGTGGTTATACCTCACCGGGCTGCCCGGCAAAAGTGGCGTGGGCGGTGGAATTATCGCCGTCTCTCCCGGACGATTCGGTATCGCGGTGATATCACCGCCGGTGGATGCAGCCGGTAACAGTGTGCGCGGGCAAAAGGCCATCGCCGACATTTCCGAGGCACTGCATGGCAACCCCTACGACATTACGCCCATAGAATAAGGCTGGCGGCGATCAGCGCAGGAGCAGCCGGGGGGTGCCTCTCAATACCGTTCCGGCACATACTTGACCGGGTGGTTTGCGCCTCGATATTTGCCCACTTTTCGCTTGCCGAGTTTAATCTCCGGCAGCGGTAATTCCTTATAGGGGATGTGCTCCAACAGGTGGCTGATGACATTCAGCCGAACCCGTCGCTTGTCCTCGGAACGGGCAGCGAACCAGGGCGCCCATGGTGTATCACTCTCGCTAAACATGGCTTCTCGCGCCCGGGTATACTCATCCCAACGGTGGTAGGATTTCAAATCCATGGGCGACAATTTCCAGGTCTTGCGGCCGTCGTCCACCCGATCTTCCAGCCGTCGCTGCTGTTCCTCGGGGCTCACTTCGAGCCAGTATTTCAGCAGGATAATGTCAGAATCCACCATCGCGCGCTCCATCATTGTTACCTGCGTTAGGAAGTGTTCGGCCTCGGCCTCGGTACAAAACTTCATGACCCGTTCTATACCCGCTCGGTTATACCAACTGCGATCAAAGATTACGATTTCGCCAGCCGCGGGAAAGTGTTTTATGTAGCGCTGAAAGTACAACTGGGTTTTCTCCCGTTCAGTCGGGACCGGCAGAGCGACAACTCTGAAGATGCGCGGACTGACGCGCTCGGTGATTGCCTTGATCACCCCGCCCTTCCCCGCGCCATCACGTCCTTCAAAAACGATACACACTTTCAGGCCCTTGTGCACAACCCAACGCTGCAGCTTGACCAGTTCGACATGCAGTCGTTCAAGCTCCTTTTCATAAACCTTACGGCGCAGGGTTTCAGGGTTACTTATTTCTTCGCCGCTTCTTACTGAGGTTTCATGGCGTTTTTTAGACTTGTCTGGCATAGCACTCTCCTGTGCGATACCCCCTCAGAACGGGGACGCCGCTTTGCGTGTTGATCTATTGCGTCTAGCGCTGCAACAACGCTTTAATTATAGAGCCATCTTCAGTCTAGGCCAGCAGCGCCGCCAGACCGCGCTCGATGCACCACATCGCAGACAGCGAACCGAGTACATAGATAGGCACCGGCAGTAAGCGATCCTGCCATCTTACCAGTGGTCGCCGCATCAGGAACCAGACGGCCAGCACTACCAGGATAAATGCGAGCTGCCCGACTTCTATACCCACGTTAAAAAACAGCAGTGCCAGAGGCACGTTGTCCTGCGGCAATCCGGTCTCGGCCAGTGCACCGGCAAAGCCCATACCGTGCAACAAGCCGAAGGCACCGGCTAGCCACCACGGGTTGCGCCAGAGCGCATCGTGTTTCTCAACACGCGTCAATTCGACCGCGAGTACAAATATACTCAGGGCAATCGCAAACTCTACCAGCGAGACCGGGTAGTTAAAAACGCCCAGGGTCACCAGCGACAGAGTAATACTGTGGCCCACGGTAAAAGCCGTGACCGTCCAAAACAGGCGGCGGCCTCCACCGACCAGTAACAACAAGCCAAACACGAACAGCAGGTGGTCGAAGCCACCCCAGATATGTTCCATACCAAGCCAGGTGTAATTACCTGCAACATCGCCAGCGCTGGACTCAGCGGGCACCACAAACTCCGGCTGTTCGGAGTTGAGTACCTGTTGGTACTGGCGCCCATCAAGCAAGCTCACCATCACCATGGCCGATGCCTGGTTCGCGCCCAACCCGGAGACGCCTAGCGTCTCGCCGACTAACCCCTGCTCGCCCAGTTGATGGCATTGCAGTTGCCAATTGGTGACAACGCCAGTGTCCTCCAACTGCGGTTCACTGGCGTTCGTGACCTCGCAAGTCTCGGGCCACAGCGGACGCAACGGCACATTGCTAACGCCCTGCGCCGGTGTTTTCCAAACCAGGTTGTATTGCAGAGGGGCAATCTCTTGCACATTCAACAGGGACGGCGCAAAGCGGTGTGCATAGGCGCCCTGCACGAGGCTAAAACCCAGCACAAGGCCCAGCAGGATACGCAAACTCTTCATTGTCTGATCTCGTAGTGTTGGCGCATGGCTTCGACGCTCTCTCGCAGCGCCACTTCTTTCGCGCGGGATTCCAGATCGCGTTGTAATTGCAGGCGGACTTCATCGACGGTCGCCTCCCTGGCGGGCTCCTCAGCCTCAACCCACACATAGTGTAGCCCGTAGGTGGAACGCACTGGGCCTACCCAATGCCCGGCCTGAGGATTCTCCCTCTGCAAGTTCTCAACAAACGACGCACCGAAGTGACGTGCCAGCTGATCGGGTGTTTGTGTGGTAAACGTGTAGCCTGGCAGAAAGGGCGAGCTCAATTGTCGCGCCTGCTCTGGCGTAAGGTTCTCTTGCTGGACTTTTGCGATAACGGCTTCGGCTTGCGCCTCCCGCTCGCGATTAAAATAAATATGCTCTATGGAATAGCGCGGAGGCCGGCGCAACTCCTCGCGTCGCAGCTCAAATTCGGCGGTGATTTCCGACTCGGTAAGCGCCTGCGGCGGGTTGCTCGCCAACAACAATTGCTCCATCACCTGTATCAACCGCCGCTTGATAACCTCATCACTCAAATGCAGGCGCATGTCCAGAGCCGCCTGGTACAGCTCCTCGTCGGATTTACCTTCGCCCATTTGCAAAAAACGCATGTTCATCAACAGGCGTTGATACACCACCGTATCGTAGAGGTGCAAATCCAGTTCGACGGCGCGCTGGAACAACATATCGCGGTCCAGCTCGGCTTGCACCATGCGCGCCATTTGCTCAGCCGCCGGCGCGCGGCCGACACTGCTAAACCACTGCTGTTGCAGTGAATCAATTCGCGCTTCGCTCAACGGTCCCAGCACGGGCTTGGGCTCGGGGAAAAACTTACCCTGCAGATAAAAGAGCACGCTGCCCAACACAATAAAATGCAGCCACGGCCGATTAAGCCGGGATAAAAATTTCATCTATTACTCTCCAAAGTACACAGACCGAGCCGCGGGATTAGGCTGCTGCTCAACTAATCCTCATACACCGCTTGCTGCTTCCGCATCTGTGCTTCGATGCCGGCCTGCAAATCCACCTGGCTCAGCATACTGGCGTTCCAGGTGGCAATGTAATTTAATCCTTCAGTGACACTGTGATCGCGTGAATAGAGCAACATTTCCTTGCTGCCACGCACCGCCAATGGTGCTTTTTTAGCAATGGACCTGGCAATGGCGGTCACCTCGCGCATCATCGTCTCGCGATCATCGAAGACCTTATTCACGAAACCTACGGCTCTGGCTTCTTCTGCTCCCATATCCCGCCCGGTATACGCCAGTTCGCGCACCACACCGTCGGGGATGATTTTGGGCAGGCGTTGCAGGGTACCCACATCGGCGGTCATACCAATATCAATTTCCCGGATGGAAAAAAAGGCGTCTCGCGTGGCGTAACGCATGTCGGCGCAACAGGTCATATCAACAGCGCCGCCAATGCACGTATTGTGGATGGCGGCCAACACCGGCACCCGACACGTCTCGATGGCGGTAAGATTACCCTGCAAGCGCAAAATGGTGCGGCGCAAATGCTCGGCGTGGCGCGCGGGATCGGCGGATAAATTCGCTGTCTCAACAAACACGGCCAAGTCCATACCGGCACAGAAATGCTTGCCATTGCCCGCCAGAATGACCGCACGAACGGAAGGTTCTTGATCCAACCACTCAAAACACTGTTGCAGCTCCTCCCACATTGCGCCATTCATCGCGTTGGCTTTGTCAGGGCGATTCAGCAACACCGTGGCCACCTGTTCTTCAATCAATACATCGAGGGTTTCAAAGCTCGGGCGCATAGTGCGTTATCTCACAATCATTTCAGGGAATGAATACTACCAAGCTGACACGAAGTCAGCAGTATCGCGTTGGGGGAGGATTTTGGCGGGCCCCTGACGGGAACCGATGTACAAAAAACCGATAATTTCCTCGTTTTCAGCCAGCCCAAGTCCGCTCATAACCACGCGGTCAAACGCCGGCGCACCCGTGCGCCAGATACCCGCAAAACCGCATGCCTCCACCGCCAGTAAAATAGCGTGCGCGGCACAGGCGGCCGAAAAGCGCTGCTCCTGCAGTGGCACTTTGGGGTGCGGTGACAGTTTAGCTACAACAACGACAAGCAGGGGTGCTCGCAAGGGGGAATTGCGCGCTTTAGCGCGCGCCACCTCATCGGCGTCAGGTGTGCGCAATAACAGGCTGGCTTCCAGCAGTTCTCCGAAGGCCAGACGACGCTCATCCGCGATGGTGAGAAACCGCCAGGGTCGCAGCCAGGCGTGATCGGGGGCGCGCAACGCGGTACAGAAAATCTCGTCCATCTGCGCGAGGGACGGCGCGGGCTCGGTCAATTTGGGAGCGGAATTGCGCTGTTGCAAAAAACGCAGGGTATCATTCATGAAGAGGTACTTACTAAAACGTGAACTGCAATCATACCAGTATTTTCACGCTGTGTTCCGCGGCGCGGCGAGTGTTCAGCCCATCTGACCCACCAGGATATTCATAAAGCCTCTATCCTCGGGCACCTGATCCCAACCGTCACACCACTGGGCCAGTTCCTCGACGGTACAGGCGTGCAGTGCGTGTTCGAGATGATCGATGATCCACATAGGTTGATCCAGTTTTGCCAATAACTCAATCAGCGCGCGACCACTGGCACCGGCCTGACGCAGGGAGTGCGGCGTCAGTTCAACAATGATTCTGGGGGGGTGTTGCAAGCTCAACAGCAATGGCATTAGACCGGCGATGACGTGAAACTCCGACCCCTGGGTATCGACTTTCAGCAGATCCAGGCGCTGCAGCCGCTCCTGCAGATACTCACTGCCCTGCAGCAGGGCAATGTCTATGCTGGGCCGCACCTCCTCACCGGCATAGACCTGATGATCGCCCAGATTGTCCGCCGCAAGAAAGAGCTGACCCTCGCCCGTGGCGTCCGACAGGGCCGCCGCTACCGGCCGGATGCACTGCAGTTGAGCATTGAGCGCAGCATTGGCTTGCAACAGACGAAAATTATCCGGGTCGGGCTCAAACGCAAACACCGCACCTGTCTCGCCTACCACACTGGCCGCGAGCACAGAAAAATAGCCAATGTTCGCCCCCACGTCGACGAACACGTCACCGGGGCGCAACAGATCCAGTACCAGCGAGGTTTCGTAGGGCTCCCATACACCCTCCTCCCGTATACGGCGGGACACAAACTGATCCTGCTTACCGTGGACATACAGTTGCAGACGCTGCGCCAGGCCGGGAATTTGCAGTACAACTGCGGTGGATTGGTTCAAGGCTAGCCTCTGGTTGCAAATGAGTTTAATCGATTTTAATATCGTCGTAGGGCGATGCGCTATCCAGCAGCACCTCGTGTCCACCGATCGTCACCGACAATGCACTGATTTCCACATCGCTGTCGTGAAGCACACCGTGATCAAACTTATAGACTGGGGCTATTGTACCCGCGATCATGCCGTCATCGTAGGCCTGCTGGCGCGCGCGCACCGCCTCATTGGCACGTTCCCAGTCCTGCCACTGCGCAGCAGAGTAACGCGCCTGCAGCATACGCTTGGTCGTGACGGGGCTCAGCAGGGTCGCCGATGCATTGTTGCCACCAAAGCCCTTGGCATTGATGACGGCATAAAACTGCTGTGCAGGGTTCACCTCACAATGACGGTGGCTGATGGCCAGATGATCCTGATGGACATCCGCCGCGATACTATCGGTGGTTGTGATGCCGGGCAAAATTCCGTGCTGCCACAAGCCCAGCGTGGTGCTTAACTGGTCGCCGGCCGCAGCGCCGATAGAGTGCCCCAAATAACATTTGGCGGCAATCACGGGCCAGTTTTCAATGCCAAAAGCCTGCGCGGTGCGACTGAGAATCTCTGATTCTGTGACGCGATTCTGTGGCGTACCGGTACCATGCGCCTGCACCAGCCCGCCGTGTCGCAACGCTTTATCCCCAATGATGGCTCGCGCCGCGGCCATCGCTTTGGCCATCGTGATGTAGTTGCCGACCCCGGGGCCGGAAATGGACTTTTTATGCCCATCCGCATTCACAAATACATCCGCGGCGGCGCCAAAGACAGTCGCCCCCAGCTCCATTGCCAATTCATCGTCGAACAACACCACCATCTGTGCCGACTCGGCAATGGTAAACCCGCAGTTCGGTGCAAATGGTCGACAGGCGCGGCGAAAATCTGGCTGTTGATCCGCGCTGAGGCCGTCCAGCTGGCGCAGGCCTTTTTCCGTCGCCAGCGCACCCATCGCGGAATAGCCTTCCATAATTTCCGGCGTGATGGGTGCTTCGGCGGCGCCGATAAACGCGACCCTGGCACGGCCGCTACGTATATCGTCGATACCGTGGCGCAGGTTGTACAAGAACGAAGCACAGGCGCCGAGACTGGCTCCCGTTGAACCGAGACTACCCAGCACATAGGCGTTGATGAAATCAGCCGGCATTTCGGCAAAGCTGAGCGGGCAGTATTTGGACGTAACGCGATGACCATTGTAGCGCGACTTGATCATGCCACCGGCCCCGGCGGAATCCAGTTGTCCCATCGCGCTGCCGGCATAGACGCTGATCTGGTCCAGCGCCACGCGCCGGGTCACGTCCTCCCAGTCCAGGCCGAGACTGCCCAGTGCATCCGACGCCGCATAGACCGTCATCTGCAGACCGCGCGGGTGATTGCGCGAGGGATACAGCTTGCCCGGTGCAAAACCCGTGGGTAACTGGCCCGCCGATTTCACATCAAACTCACGCCCGGTTGGCAGCAAAAATTCCTGTTGCCCACTGATCTTTACATTAACGTGCGTTACCGAAGTACCCGTCACCACCCAGTGTGGCGGGATCACATCGGGCAGGTGTTTACGATCCAGATCAAAATTGACCGGACTGTCATCGCTCTGCACCGGCAGACGCTGATTCCAACTGACGGCGTTCACATCGAAGTGATCGTCCTCAATACGCCTGACCAGCGTGTGATCCAGTATGTATTGCTCTTGCGTGGTGCCGGGCTCGAGCCCCATCAGCGCTGTCAGCGCCTCCAGAGTGCGCCCGCGCTGCGCAGCGGGTTGCGCAGAATAGGTCATTCGGGCATAGGCATGGTGCCCGGAGCTTCTCCCTGCAGCATTGACCCCGCCAAACCCCACTATCACCGGTAAACGCTGCTTGCCCATATTTCCCCTGCTTGTCATTCTCTAAACCTGCAAGCAGTGTAAGGCTGAGCCCCCCTATTAACCATGTTGATAGAGACACTTTTTGTGGTATTTTGGACAGCCTGTTCACGACCGGTAGATTACACCATGCACACCGCCGCCGCGGCCCTGTATCCCCAGGCGCTAGCCACCAGCATCACACTGCCCATGGAAATCCTGCAGGCCGCCAGCCAGATGGCACGGGTGCACGATCGCGCGGCCTCCACCGTAAGCTTCCTGCTCGCGGCACCGGATCGCACCCCACTGACCCTGGCGAGCGGGATCGTCCTGCGACCGGATATCGCACTCGCCGAGCTCCCGCCCCTGGACTTACTGCTGTTACCGGCCATCTGGCGCAATCCACTGGCGGCGGTCACGGTGGCAAAGGATTGGCTGGCGCTACTGCGAGAACAGGCTGCCAGAGGTACCCGTATCTGCAGTGTAGGGACCGGTAGCTACCTGCTGGCCGAAGCGGGCTTACTGGACGGCAGGGCTGCCACCACCCACTGGAACTACTTCGAATCTTTTGGCCAACGCTATCCCGCAGTTGATCTGAAGACCCGGCACCTGATCACCCAAAGCGACAACATCTACTGCGTCGGAAGCGTGAACTCCATCGCCGATCTGATGGTGCATATCGTAGAAGACTGGTATGGCAGTAACATCGCCAGAGCGATAGAAAATCAGTTTTCACCGGAGATCCGTCGCAGCTTTCGCGCCGCTGCCTACCAGAACAAAGCGGACAGTTCGCACCACGATGAAGTGGTTGCACAGGCTCAGCAGTGGTTACAAATAAACCTGGCGGCCCCGGTCTCGATGACGCAGCTGGCTAAACAAACACAGTTGAGTGCCCGCACCCTGCATCGTCGCTTCAAGCAGGCCACTGGCATGACGCCGCTCAATTACCTGCAAAGCCTGCGTATTGGCGCCGCCAAGGACCTGCTGCGACACAGCAATCTCACGGTGGGCGATATCGCCTGGCAACAGGGCATACAGGACGTCAGTTATTTTTCACAATTGTTTCGGCGTCACAGCGGCATGAGTCCGCTGCAGTATAGAAACGCCGTGCGCGGCAAACTGTTCACCCCGGATGTTACCGGCCAGCCTTGAGAAAAACGTTGGTGTGTGGCTAAATTGGCGCCCATTTCCACACTACCATCACGTTTTTTTCTGCCTCACAACGGAGCTCCCTTATGAGCAAAGATTCAGTCGTTATCGTCAACGGCGCACGCACCCCCATGGGCGGATTGTTGGGCGCGCTGTCCGCTGTCCCCGCGCCAGAACTGGCTGCCACCGCCATTGCCGCTACCCTTGAGCGCAGCGGGATAAACGCTGACGACATCAACGAAGTGTTCATGGGCTGCGTACTGCCGGCAGGGCTGAAACAGTGCCCCGCCCGCCAGGCGGCGATCGGTGCAGGCATTCCCTCATCCGCTGGCGCAGTTACCGTGAACAAAGCGTGTGGCAGCGGTATGCAGGCTGCCATCTTCGCGTATGACAGCATCATTGCCGGCACCAATACCACCGTTATTGCCGGTGGCATGGAAAGCATGAGTCGCGCACCTCACATGCTGCCCGGTGCGCGTGGCGGCGTTGGCTCTGGCCACAAGAGTATCGTTGATCACATGTTTACGGACGGACTGGAAGACGCGTACACCGGCCGCGCCATGGGCAGCTTTGCGCAGGAAACGGCGAACCAGCGCGGTATTACCCGGGAGCAGATGGATGCCTTTGCGATTGAATCACTGACGCGCGCCAAGCGCGCCATCGACGATGGCTCACTGCGGGCGGAAACCGCCCCCGTCACCGTCAAAACCCGCAGGGGCGACACTGTGGTCAGCGACGACGAACAGCCACACAAGGCCTTGTTAGATAAAATCCCCACACTGCGCCCGGTGTTCGCCGCTGACGGCTCTATCACCGCCGCCAATTCCAGCTCCATCTCCGACGGCGCCAGCGCGCTGCTGCTGATGAGTGGCGCGCAGGCCAAGGCCAAGGGTGTCAAACCGATGGCGCGGATGCTGGCCCATGCACGGCACAGCCAGGAGCCCGGCGAGTTCACCACAGCGCCGATTGGCGCGATTAAAAAACTACTCGATAAAACAGGCTGGAGCGCAGTCGACGTGGATTTGTTTGAGATTAATGAAGCGTTCGCGATGGTCACGATGATGGCGATCGAGGATCTGAAACTGGATCCGGCGAAAGTGAACGTCAACGGCGGCGCCTGCGCCCAGGGTCACCCCATCGGCTCCACCGGCTCGCGCGTCATCGTCACACTGATGTACGCCCTGCAGCAGCGCGGACTCAAACGCGGTATCGCGGCGCTGTGTATCGGTGGTGGCGAAGCCACTGCTGTTGCCATCGAACTGTTATAGTCGCGCAGAGCGACCCCTCACTCTAAGACGCAGCACTGACTGCGTCGCGCCCACCGGAGACAGCACCATGGCACTGAGTAGTGTTCCCGATATCCTCGATGATATTCGCGCAGGCAAGATGGTTATCCTGATGGACGACGAGGACCGCGAAAACGAAGGCGATCTGATCATCGCGGCAGAAGCGGTCACGCCAGAAATTATTACCTTTTTTTCCAGTGAAGCCTGCGGCCTCATCTGCATGCCAATTACCGTAGAGCGCGCCAGACAACTGCAACTGCCATTGATGGTGCGCGACAACCGCTCGCAACACGAAACCAACTTCACCGTCTCCATCGACGCCGCGCAGCGCAAGGGACCGGGCATCAGTTCCACTCAGCGGGCACACACCGCGCTGCAGGCCGTGGCGGCAGATGCCAAACCTACTGACATTGTGCAACCCGGACATATCTTTCCGCTGGTCGCCAAACCCGGTGGTGTACTGCGCCGCGCCGGCCACACCGAAGCCGGCGTAGATCTGGCCCGCATGGCGGGCTTCGAACCGGCAGCGCTGATCGTGGAAATCATGAATGAAGATGGCACCATGGCCAGACGACCTCAGCTGGAAGTGTTTGCCGAGAAGCACAACTTGCGTATCGGCACCATCGCAGACCTAATTCAATACCGCGCGCTGCATGAGCAATCCGTTGAGATGCGCGACAGTAAACTTGTCCAAACTGAATTTGGTGAATTTGTGCTGCACACCTTCATCGACCTGATCGATGACACGGTGCACTACGCACTCACGCGTGGAACCATCGACGAAACCGCCGACACGCTGGTGCGGGTGCAAACGATCAACACCCTGCGCGATGTACTTGGCACCTGTATAGACGGTGAACAAGGTTGGTCCTACCGTCGCGCGATGCAACTCATTGCGGAGGAAAATAGCGGTGTGATGGTGTTAATCGGACAGCATTTAACCGCCCAGCAACAACTGGACGAAGTGTTGCAGTTCCCGGAACCCACCAGTATTGCCAGTTCCGCCAGCTCCGCGGGGGTACAAAACTACCGCGTCATCGGCACCGGCTCGCAGATTCTCAAGCGGTTGGGCGTGGGAAAAATGCGCCTGTTATCCACGCCGATTCATTTCAATGCACTGTCCGGGTTCAATCTTGAGGTAACCGATTTTGTGCAGCCCTGAGCTGTCGATTTTATTCACGCCGAAACACTGTGGAGTATTAGCATACAGCCGGTAAAAATGTAAAAATCCGGGTTCATCCCATACTCGTCACGGGGCGTCATTGCCCCGCTCAAACCAGGTGTTCAGTGTGTCACTTTTTCCATTCTCAGTGAAGCGGGTCAGTGCTACCTTACTGCTGTTGCCCGGCATGTTTAATGCGACCATCGCAGTGTCCCAATCCGATAACGGCGTGCCGATCAGGGTGGACGTCGTCACTGCGCAAGCCATCCAGCGCAGCATCGCGCTGACCGGCACAGTCACCTCGCCCCGCTCCGCGCAACTCTCCACTGCGGCCGCCGGGCTGGTGACAGCCCTGCTGGTGGATGAAGGTAGCGAGATATCGACCGGCGACGTGCTGCTGGAACTGGACCCGATACTCGCGCAGAGCCAGTGGCAAGGTTCACAGGCCAGCGCCGATGTCGCGCGTCTGGCCGCCGCGGATTCAACACGCCGACTGCAAGAGGCGCACGCACTCATCCCGCAAAAGAGCATCGCCAAATCCGTGGTACGCGACCTTGAAGCCGAAGTCGCGCAGGATGCTGCGGATTTACAACGCGCTGAAGCAGAAGCGGGCTACAGCAAAGGCATTCTGGATCGACACCAACTGCGAGCGCCTTTCAGTGGCGTGGTGAGCGCCAAGGCAACCGAACTGGGCGAGTGGGTCATCCCAGGGCAACCCGTGTTGACGCTGGTGGCCACGCAGGAATTGCGCATGGATTTCCCGGTATCTGAGGACTATTTGGCGGATGTGACGTTAGCGACACCCGTTTCGTATAATCTGGGGAGCAACGCCGACGACGCGCGGCCGGGTGTTATTACCACGGTAGTCCCCGTCACCAACCCGGGCGCGCGAACCTTTCTGCTGCATGTACAGCCCACGGACACCGATCCCCGCATGATCCCCGGCATGTCTGCGCGCGCTCATTTGACGCTGTCTACCGGACGCCAGGGACTGACTGTGCCGCGCGACGCCATACTCAACTATCCCGACGGCCGCGTTGTTGTGTGGGTGGTTGAGGACGGCGCTGATGGCCCGCAGGTCACCGAGACGCAGATCGTCACCGGTGTCGTGTTTGACGGCAATGTCGAGGTACTTGAGGGGCTCACTGCCGCCGCACAGGTTGTGGTGCAGGGCAACGAGACTCTGCAGAGCGGCCAGCGGGTAGCCGTCCTCCCGCCGGAGTCGTAGCGCTATGATTGAGAAACTGATCGGTCGCGGTACGCTGATGACTGTGACGGTGTTGATCGTGTGCGTGCTGGGCATCGTGGCCGCGCTGCGAATTCCGGTACAGATGATCCCCGACCTGGATGTCCGGGTGATCAGCATACGCACCGTCTGGCCCGGTGCGACCCCGCAGGATGTGGAGAAAGAAATCCTGGTGGAACAGGAAGAGTATCTGCGCAATCTACCCAATCTATCGCGCATCGTGGGCACGGCCAACAGCGGCAGTGCAACGATAGAGCTGGAGTTTCCGCTGGGCACGGACATCACGGAGATGTTGATACAGGTCAACAATGCGCTCAGTCAGGTGCCCTCCTACCCGGAGGCCGTCGACGAACCGCGCATCTTCGCCAACTCCTTTTCCAGCAATGCGTTTATGTTTTTCAGTATCACGCCACAACCCGGTAATCCGCGCAGTCTCGATATGGGGCTGGCGCTGGATTTTGTCGAAGATAATGTCAAACCGCGACTGGCAAGTGTTGCCGGTATTTCTGAGGTCGGCGTCTACGGCGGTGTCGAGCGCCAGATTCAAATACTGGTCGACCCAGCACGACTGGCACAGCGCGGACTCTCTTTGATCGACGTGCGCGAGGCACTGCGCAGTCGCAATCGTGATCGCTCGGGCGGCACCATCGACGCCGGCAAGCGACAGTACCTGCTGCGTACCATCGGTCGCTTTGAAGACCTGAACGAACTCTCCACACTGGTCCTGGCGCGCCGTGGCGACACCATCATTCGCCTGGCAGATGTCGCCACCGTGCAGCTGGATCACTTTGAAGAGAGTGCGGTGACGTCGTTCAATGGCGAACCAAACCTGTTCATTACCTTGCGCAAGGAGTCGGGTGCCAACGTCATCGACGCCAAGCGCGATATCACGCGGGAGATCGCCGCGATCAACCGTGAGGTGCTGGAGCCGACCGGCATGCGTATCGAACGCATGGCCGATGATGTGGTGTATGTCGAGGAATCCGTCGCCAATGTGTGGCAGAACCTGATACTTGGTGCCCTGCTAGCCACTGCCGTGATGTATCTGTTTCTGCGCTCGTTCAGGCTGACGCTGGCGGCCGTGGCGGGTATTCCGATCTGCGTAATTGTCGCCTTTTTGGGCTTGCTGTTGGCCGGGCGTACCATCAACGTCATTTCGCTGGCGGGTATCGCGTTCGCCATCGGTATGACGCTCGACAACAGCATTGTCGTACTGGAAAGTATCGCACTGGAGAGACGAAAAGGTGCGGAGCGCTTCCGCGCGGCTATCAATGGTGTACAACAGGTATGGCCAGCGGTATTCGCCTCTACTATGACCACGGTACTGGTATTCGTGCCCGTCGCCTTCGTCGAACAGGAAGCGGGCCAGCTCTATTCCGATATCGCCATCGCCATTGCCGCCGCCATCCTGGCCTCCATGCTGGTGGCGGTCACCGTGCTGCCAACCGCGGCGGCGCGCCTCAGCTTTGCCCGTACCGACGATAACGAGGCGCTTGGCACTGGAGTACACTTCGGCCGCCGCGCCCACAACGCGACGCTGCGCATGGTGGCTGGCGTACTTGCCACGCGCCGCAGCAGACTGCTGTGCATTGCGGTAACGACGCTGCTCAGCGCCGCAGTGATCGGCTGGCTGACACCCGCTGCGGAATACCTCCCCGAAGGCGAAGAACCCAAGGTATTCGCCTCGATGAATGCCCCTCCCGGTTACAGCCTGGATGCGATGGCCGAGATCGCCGCCGATATCGAAGCCTGGCTGCTGCCCAATGTGCAGGCTGACCCCGAGGCGTTTCACCGCGGTGAAACCACTATGCCGGCGATTGGTTATTACAACATACGGGTAGGCGCCGACTCCTTGCGCATCATCTGCGAACCGATAGACGCCGGGGATATCGACGCGCTGATGGCCGCGCTGACCCAGAAGTACAGCGAATATCCTGGCATGCGTGCGTTTGCCGCACGCGGCTCTATCATCTCCAGCAATGACGGCGGCACGCGCAGTATCAATCTCGACATTGCGGGTACCGATCTCGGCACGCTCTACACGGTGGCACAGGCCGCTTATCAGCGCGCCGGTGAAGTCTTTGAAAAGCCGCGCATCCAGAGCCAGCCCGCCTCCCTGTCGCTGGCACAACCCATGATAGAGATTCGACCCCGCTGGGAGCGCGTCGCAGAGCTGGGGCTATCTGGCGAGGATATCGGCTTCATTGTGTCCGCGCTGACCGATGGCAGCTATGTCGATGAATTTTTCCTGGCGGACGACAAGATCGACATCTACCTGTACAGCGAGGCGGGTCGCAACGTCGCTCTGGACAAACTGTCGCAGTTACCGGTGTATACCCCTAGTGGCGAGGTGCTGCCGCTGGGTGCACTGGCAGACATCGTGGAGAGCGTGGATACCAATTCAGTGCGCCGCGTCAACGGGCGGCGTACGGTCACCTTGAATATCATCCCGCCACGCGATATCGCGCTGGAATCCGGGGTGGAGAAAGTACGCAACGAGCTGGTGAGGTATCTGCGTGAGAACGGCGCGATACCAGCGAATGTGGATGTCGCCATCTCTGGCGCGGCCGACCAGCTGGACGCAACCCGCGAGACGCTGGTGAGCAATTATCTGGTCGCCCTGCTGGTGATCTACCTGCTGATGGTCGCGATCTTTAATCACTGGGGCTACCCCCTGTTAATTATGACCTCCATTCCACTGGGCATCGCCGGTGGGATCGTGGGGCTGGCAGTACTCAATGGTGTTGGCGGCCTACTGCCGTGGATCGGGCTGAACGCTATAGTGCAACCCTTTGATATGATTTCCATGTTGGGCTTTCTGATCTTGATGGGCACGGTGGTTAACAATCCCATCTTGGTCGTACACCGGGCGGTTCAAAACGTGGAGAGCGGCATGGATGCGATCGCCGCCGTCACAGAAGCAGTTGAAGTGCGCCTGCGCCCCATCGCGATGTCCACCATCACCACGCTGGTGGGCTTGGCGCCCCTGGTGTTAATTCCCGGGGCGGGGACAGAGCTTTACCGGGGTGTGGGCGTCATCGTAATGTCCGGCATTCTGGGCGCGGCGCTGGTGACACTCACCATGCTGCCCGCGCTGACCGTTATTGTCCTGCAGTGGCGCGGTAAGGCTCTATCACATTCTCCGCGTACCAGTTAATTATGCCAACCTTTTCTTCCACCGTCTGGGTATCGGGTTCTGCATCATAGGGGTTACGGAAGGCGATAATCACCTCGGTCACCCCGGCATCCACGAGATTGTTCAGACCATCGACCGAGTAAGCCGCTTCTGTCATCGCATGATATTCAAACGGAAGTTTGTCACGACCGCAGTCCTTGCGCAGTGTTTCAATCTGACCAATCATACTCTGCAATTCCGCGATAGAGGAACCAGCTGAAATCCAGCCGTCGCCCAATTGCGCGGCGCGGCGCAAAGCGGGTTTGGCATGACCGCCCACCAACAGTGGGATATGGTGGTCGGGCACCGGGGACAGCTTGATTTCGTCCAACTGAAAGATCTCGCCATCGTAGCCAAAATATTCACCGCTCATCAGCCCGTTGATAATCTCCATCATCTCGTTCATACGCTGACCCCGATTCTCCCACGGAATCTGCGAGGCGAGAAAATCCTCCGGCCAGGGGCTAATCCCCACACCGAAACCAAAACGATCCCCTATCATCACGCCGAGGCTGGACAGTTGCTTGGCCACAATCACCGGCTGGCGAATCGCGAGCTTTACCACCGAGGTGGTAAAACGCAACTTCTCCGTCTTCGCCGCCAGATAGGGTATGGCGATGAACGGCTCTATGAAGGGCACACCATCCAGAAAGTCGCGAGTGCCGTCGTCGTTGTAGGGATAGACGTCGGACCCCTCTTTGGGATAGCAGATGCTATCGGGAAAGGTAAAAGTATCAAAACCAGCGGCCTCGGCCGCCAGTGCAAGCGGCAGATACTGATCGGATGGACACATGGTGGCGTGATAAGCGAATTTCATAATTATCCTTACTGTTGTGTTACGTTCATTTGTCGGTGGTACGCCAGACAATCGTTTACGGATCATACCGTACGCCTTCCTCGAAAAAGAATCACGACCGTTGAGGCCAGATTTTTGTACTTAAACGGTCTTTAGCGTCTATTTACCCCGCAATTGCGCCTCAGCCCTACAATTCAGCTATTATCAAACTGGCGTCCTACCAATATAAGAATACCTGCAAGGCATCGTTATGAGTACAGAGACAATCTACCGCAGCTGCCCCACTTGCGAGGCCAGTTGTGGACTGGTGATGGAGGTGGATCGCACACAAAAGCAGGTGATCTCTATCAAGGGTGACCCGGACAATCATCGTTCAAAAGGTTACGTTTGCGCCAAGTCCCAGGCGTTCCGCTACATCTATGAAGATCAGGAACGGCTGACCAAACCCGTTAAAAAGATGAACGGACAGTGGCAGGAAATCAGTTGGGAAGTAGCGCTGTCTGAAACGGCGAAACGGCTGGCCGATATCCGCGACCAGTACGGAAAGGACGCCATCGCCATGTACTACGGCAATCCCAATGGCCACAACTTCAGCACCCAAATTTACACGCAGATGTTTATCACCCTCCTCAACACCGAGCGCTTTTTCTCGGCGGGCTCGGTCGACCAGCAACCGAAAAACCTGGGGTGCGAGCTGCTCTACGGCAATGGCTGGGTGTTTCCCATTCCCGATCTGGACAACACCGATTTCTTCGTGTGCATGGGTGGCAACCCGATGGTGTCGCAGGGCTCGTTAATGTCGGCCCCGGATATCGAGAATCGCCTGAAAGCACTGCAGGCCCGCGGGGGAAAAATTGTCGTTATCGACCCGCGTCGCACCGAGACCGCCGACGTTGCGAACCAGCATCTCTTTGTGAGGCCGGGCACAGATGCATTCCTGCTGATGGCCTTCGTCAACGAATTGTTCGCAACCGGTAGAGTCACTCCCGGCCGGCTGGCAGATTTCACCGACGGTATTGAAAAACTGGAATCCCTGAGCGCGCCCTACACGCCAGAGCGTGTCGCGGCGATCACCGGTGTGCCCGCCAACCGCTTGCGTCAATTGGTCGACGATTTTTGCAGCGCCAGCGCACCGGTACTCTACGCACGCATCGGCTTGTGCACTCAGCAGTTCGGCACGCTCGCCTCGTGGCTGGTGGATGTGGTGAATATATTGACTGGGCGCCTCGACGCAAAAGGTGGCGCCATGTTCCCGCGCCCCGCCACTGCCCACAATGACCCGACGATGGTGCCACCGGAACTGGGCTACAACCGCTGGCAGTCCAAAGCGCGCGGATTCCCCGAGTACATGAGCATGCTGCCCGCCTCACTGATGGCCGAGGAAATGGAATTGCGCGGCGAGCACCAGGTGCGCGCGCTGCTCACCGTTGCCGGCAACCCGGTACTGAGTGTGCCCAACGGCAAACGCATTCACGCGGCGATGGATGACCTGGAGTTTGTGGTGGCGTTTGACTTCTACATCAACGAAACCACCAGCCAGGCTGACATCATTATTCCCTCGACCACACAGCTGGAGCACAGTAACTACGACTTCTTGTTCAGCGCCACCTGTGTACGCAACTTTGCGCAATACTCACCACAAGTGTTCGCGCCACCATCCGGTGCGCTGGAACAGTGGGAGATTATCAATGAAGTGACCGCGCGCATGAACGGCATGACGCGCACCGACCTGGAGGCGATGATGCTCGATGGCATGATTGCCCAGCTTCAGGCCAATGCCCCGAACCTCGCCCATTTATCCGTGGACGACATCAAACAGAAAACAGCGGAGCATGAGGGTCCGGAGCGACTGCTGGACATTATGCTGCGCGCGGGCCCCTATGGCGACAAGTTCGAGGGCGACGGCCTAACCCTCGCACAACTGAAACAAATGCCGCATGGTCTCGATCTGGGCGCACTGGAGCCGCGTTTTCCTGAACTGTTGGCCACCAAGAACAAGCGTATCGATATCGCCCCCGACATCATCACCAGCGATATTCTTCGGTTACAGGCCGCACTGGAGAAAGGCCCTGGTGATCAGATGCTGCTGATTGGTCGCCGACATATACGCGATATGAATTCCTGGCTGCACAACCTCAACAACTACGCGCGCGGCAAGAACCGCTGCACCCTGCTGATCAATTCACAGGACGCACAACGCATCGGCCTGACGGCAGGCGGCATAGCCAGGATCACTTCCAAGGTGGGCGAGTTTGACGCCGAGGTTGATATCAACGACAGCATCATGCCGGGCGTCGTCAGCCTGCCGCATGGCTTTGGCCACACCTATCGCAACACCAGGCAATCCGTGGCCACGGCACTGACACCCGGCGTCTCGGCCAATGATCTGGTAGATGACAATGAGATGGATGTGCCATCGGGCACCAGTGTAGTGAATGGGGTGCCGGTGTCGATTGTAGCGGGCTAGCCAAACTGGCTACGAATAATGCGCATGCGCCGCATAGAATTTGCTGGCAGCATTGAAATGAAACACTTCTGCAGATAAACCACGCGCCCCGCTGTAGATAAGAGTGGCCCTGCTAGCGCTAACTAACACCTGCAATTTTTTAAAGTTGAGCTGGCGATGCTTTTCCTACGCCTTTGACCAATAGACTCGTATTGCTTCTTTGCCCTTCAATGTTCCTGAAGGTCCGCTCATGGCTCCAACGATCACGGGAGACGACATCTAGAAATCATTTGTGTAATGCGCAAGAATTTGGTCGAGATCATGGCTATTCGACACATTGATCCAATGGTCGGCGAATTCGTTTGCTTGCTCGATGTCCATAATGCTCTCCTACTCCTAGCGTAAAAATGACCGAATAAAGAGATTCTTCCCTGAGAGGAACTGGCTACTTAAACCGCGTATTCCAATTACCATTATTCTCATTAGTACAATTTTCTTGGGTATCAAAATCCACGTGCCGACGCACGTCGTTCAGCTTTATACCGATGGACAAAAGCTTCTCATTGATCAGCATGACAATCTCGCTCGCATTGGTCCTTTTGAGCTGGTCATTGGTATCAAAAATACACACTAGAGAAAGCGATTCAGGAAAATTATCATAGTGCGCAAAATGAGTTATCCATTCGAAGCCATCATAATCTTTTAGCGCTATCTCACAGACCTCAGTCAACACTTTTACAAGCGCCTTATTCATTTTCTTGTCAGTCTTTCTCATTTATATTGACGCCGTAAAAAAGTGTGCACTGTTGCCACTTAGGGTTACCTTGCTGGCATGCGAATTGGGAACTCAACGTCATTCATGTGCTTCGGCCTCTGCTGCTAAATTATCCATGGGCACGGCAATGGCAACAGGCACTTTATTGTTTAAGGCAACACCATAAAGCACCACGGGTAGACGCACCATAACACCGCCAAAGATTGCGACCGGGCACGTTCTCACCTATGTGATTATAAACTTCAAATTGAAGCTTAGGTGTCCTATAACTGAAAATATCATGATTAAGCCAAACAACTTGTGCACTGGGTGCATTTGGGCGATCAAAGGGATGTTTATCGCGTGATGGCATGTTGCACATGATTTTCAAGTTGGGCACATGTGCGCAGGATAACTGGCGGCGCCTACGCGGCTTCAACTACTTGGCGCAGGTAATTACTGGAGTGATCTTTAAAGAGGGAATCGAGGTGAAAGCAATTGACCAGGTCGTCGCCTGACTAAGAGGTGAAACACCACTTTTAAAAATAAATGTGGCCATCCAGCCATGCCAGAGTATATAGTTTTCTAAACACGTCTCATTTATATTTGCCCTAGTTTGCGCTAGAAATACGGCAATGAGATTAGCGTATTCACAAAGACAGCAAGGATTTGGGTATGACGGAATGCTATACGACGGTCGGCGAGTATCTGGGAAAACGGTTGGTTGATGTTGGGATCGAGCACTACTTCTCCGTCCCCGGCGACTACAACCTGATCCTTCTTGATGAGCTTCTTAAAGTCGATGGACTGGAGATGATCGGATGTTGCAACGAGTTAAACGCCGGCTATGCCGCCGACGGTTATGCCCGTGAGCGCAGCGGCCCATCGGCCCTTGTCGTCACCTTCAGTGTCGGTGCGTTGAGCGCGGTCAACGCAGTCGCCGGCGCATATGCGGAAGACATACCGGTTATCGCGATCTCGGGTGGACCCAACACCAACTCAGAAGCCGAGCTCGAGGTCCTGCATCATTCGCTCGGTAAACTTGACTATAAGTATCCGCATGAAATTTTTTCCCGCGTTACTGCAGACAGCGTCATCATCACCGACCCGGCGACCGCACCCCAGTTAATTGATCATGCGATCGAGATCGCCATGAGGCAGCGCAAACCTGTCTATATCGAGATTGCCTGTAACATTGCCAACGCATTGATCTCGGCGCCCCCTGCCCGCACTTTTACATCAGGAATTCAAAGCGACCCCAGTACCCTTGCTGCGGCGGTCGAACACGCTGCAAAACTGCTGAATGCCGCCGAAAAACCCGTGCTGCTGGCCGGTGTCAAAATGCGCCCCGCAGGCGCCATAGAGGCTTGCCGGCGCCTGCTTGTCCAGACCTCCTATGCAGCAGCCAGCATGCCGAGTGCCAAGTCGATGATCGAGGAAGATTGTGACAGTTATATGGGCATCTACTGGGGGCCAGTCAGCGACCCCGGCTGCTGTGAAATTGTCGAAGCGGCGGATGCCTGTCTGGCGGTCGGCCCGTTGTTTACCGACTACTCAACGGCTGGCCACCGTACGGCGTTGAATCATGACACTATGATCATCGTAGAACCGGAGGCCGTGCGCTTTTCGAACATGGTCTACACAAAGGTTGCGATGGCAGATTTTCTCGAGGCGCTGACGCCACAGCTTGAGAAGAACGATGGCGCGCTTGTCACCTATCGTCGCATTCAAGAACCGCCCAGGCCGCGTGCTGGCGAAGCAACAGACACGGATCTTTCAGTGCGATTCCTGTTTGATCGTATTCGCAATCTCATCACCAGCGACAGTACACTGCTGGTCGAGACTGGCGATTCCTGGTTCAACGGCATGGACATGCCGTTGCCCGGTGGCGCGCGTTTCGAAATCCAGATGCAGTATGGGTCTATCGGCTGGTCAGTCGGCGCCACACTCGGCTACGCTGTGTCAAACCAAAACGCGCGGCTTGTCTCTTGTATTGGCGACGGTTCGTTTCAGCTTACCGCCCAGGAAATCTCCACTATGATTCGCTATGACATGAAGCCAATTATTTTCCTGATCAATAACGGCGGCTATACCATCGAGGTCGAAATTCATGATGGCCCCTATAACAACATCAATAACTGGAATTACTCTAAGCTAATCGATGTTTTTAATGGCGAAGACGGCAAGGGGTGGGCGACCAAGGTAAAGACACAGAAGGAATTGGATACCGCAATCGACTACGCACAAACCCATGATGGTCTTTGTTTTATCGAAGTCCTCATAGACCGCGACGACTGCAACAAGAACCTGTTGCGCTGGGGCAACCGGGTCGCGGGCAATAACGGGCGGCCGCCGCGCGTCAATTAGACCAAGCACCTGGAACAGAGCCATTGAGCGTATCTTCGGAGCCACGCACGAGCACAATATATTGCGACGAAACTGCGCACATAAAGCATCCGCATTATCAGCGTAAATGTAAGCGGCCCAATATTGGGCCATGGGGACAATGCCAAGGCGACAATCATCTCAATGAAAGCATGTAATCAATGTGGCAAATGTGGTACCCACTATGCGATGGAGGTTTGTCTGCTAGCACAGAGGAAATTCAGAATTGGGAGATATTCAATCCAGCAACTGCTGAATACGTGGCAAACGGAAAAATCTGGGTGGACCCTGTTACCCATAAACAACTGACTCGCCGCCCCTGGCTTGAGAAATTACCGATTGAGTCTGGGGCGAGTCAGTAAACTATGGCTGCTATATTTACCAGGATCGGCCCGAGGACTGCAGGCACTATCCGACCTACATCGCTGAAATGGTTTGCCGGCGCTACCACGTCCCTTGAGGTGACCATTGAAAAGAAGGACTAATTACATTACTGCGCCCTGCCAACCCTGGCACCGAAACCGCTAAGCTTCCCACGCTCACTCCAACAAACTGCGAGCACAGGCAGCACCTGACATAAAAGGGGTGCAACGACCTCTTTTTTGGACAACTATAAAATATGCGATACGAGCCAGGTAGCTTGGCTGAAAGGAATGCGCCATCGACTGAGGCGAGGTATAGCTTGCCAATACGTGATACTCGTTATTACTTCGGTGGGCAAAAGGCAAAAAATAAGATCGAGTAGGAGGCGGGATTTCTCCCGCCGTCCTCTCACACCACCGGGCATACGGTTCCGTACCACGGCGGTTCATGTAAAACGAATGAGCTGATGGTAATAGCCCATCAGCGATACCAGACCAAACCGGTCAAAGAGCTTCTTCGGTAGGGCTTGATTTAGGTCCGAGGTTCCGGCATTCTGCCAAGAGGCCCATCCAGTCTGGGCGCTGTTCCATGCCCGTTTCTCATCAAGACCCAAACGCATCAGGTTCTTCGCGCGCGTAAAAGGACGTTTGTACTCCCGGTTACACACGGTGTAACCAAGAAACTTCCGTTGCCATGGGTGCTCCACCCCGCTTTTCAACCGATTGACCCTCAGTTTGAGTGTCTTCTCGAGATAATGCGTGATGGACTCCAGAACACGCTACCCCGACTTTTCGCTTTTGACGTAGATATTAAAGTCATCGGTGTAGCGACAGAACTTGTGCTCGCGCTTCTCCAACTCTAGATCCAGGTCTGTCAGCAGGATATTGGAGAGCAACGGTGATAGCGGGCCGCCCTGTGGGGTGCCCTCCTTACTCGCCGTCACCAACCCGCCTTCGCAG
>TARA_B110000503_G_scaffold20256_1_pt1 | contig 37058 bp, 27 predicted proteins | sample TARA_B110000503 | Tara Oceans TARA_B110000503 (sample SAMEA4397472) | marine metagenome | biome: Polar Biome; feature: [SRF] surface water layer (ENVO:00010504); material: water (ENVO:00002006), including particulate matter (ENVO:01000060) such as... | depth 5 m | reverse complement strand
CAGCGGCTGAGGATCGGCTTTAATTTGGTTAAAGGCCTGTCGGCTCAGGCAGCAGTAGCGATAGTGGAGGCGCGTAGGGGTGGCGCCTATGTCTCTATTCAAGATCTGGTGTTTCGAACGGGAATCGATCGACGTGACCTCGAAGCCTTAGCCGCCGCCGATGCGCTGCGTGGTCTGGCAGGAGATCGACATCGTGCTTTCTGGCACGCAGCGGGGGTCATCGCTGCGCAGGGTTATGCTGTGTCTCATTCGCGGGCTGGTTCGCTTGCCCATGCAGACAGACCCATAGCCGATTTATTTGACGATGCAGCGAGCGGCGATAGCGATTTTGGTCTTGGGGTGATGCTGCCGCTCGCGAGCGAAAGTCAGAATGTTGCAGGCGACTATGCTGCCACAGGCTTCACGCTGCGCCGGCATCCGCTGGCCTTGCTGCGTGAGCACTTAGATTGCTTCGGGGCGAACAGCTCGGCGCAGCTAGGCAAACTTGGCAACGATCAGGCCACAAAAGTCGCAGGGCTTGTGACCTGTCGACAACGACCCATGACAGCATCGGGCGTCACTTTTCTCACGCTAGAAGACGAGGCAGGGCATATGAATGTTGTTGTGTGGCCTGCCTTGGGCGAACGCCTGCGGCCGATATTGCGGCAAGCGATGCTCATCGGCGTAGTGGGCAGGGTGCAAGAGAGCGAAGGTGTGATTCATGTGATCGCCGATAACCTTGTCGACCTAACGAGCTGGCTCGGCGAGCTGTCGCTTTCCTCGAGAGACTTCACCTAGTGTTTCGCACCTGCTTACACCCTCAGGCGAAGTAACCATGCAGATACCAGTGCCGTTCGCCACCGCGTTCGCGGTAGATCCAGAGCCTGCTACCGCCCCCTTCGCGTGCAACATAGTAGTCGCGGCAAACTTCATTCCCCGACCACCACCGTGCTTCTATGCGCTCGGGCCCACTCAATAGCGTAATAGCCTGGCGGTGGTAAAGGCTGCCACCGCGAAGCGAGAGTAACAACGGCTCGTCGAGCAGCCAGAGAGGGCGAGGATTGCTCGGGGCAGGCGCATCGCCACTGCCGCTGAGCGCTAGGGGATAGGTCTCATAGCGGCCGGGGCGCACTGACTCGCTCGCATATTCTGGGCAGTGCTCCTCGATGGCGTTTAGGGACTTAACCTGTTCGTTGCCTAGGCGTGCCTGCAAACGCTCCATAAATTGTGCAAGGCTGTTAGCTGTATTCTCGGTAGGAGTTTCGCCTGCGCCGATAAGCAGCGATTCGCTGTGACTCATAAAAGCATCGAACTGCGTGACCTTGAGGCGCAAAGCAGTAACCGGTGCGGGAATCTGTAGCGTGTCGAGGTGGGTATCGATAAGCAGCATTAGATGTTGCTGCGAACGGCTCGCCTGCCTAAGACCTACGTCGAGTTGAGTGGCCTCGCGGCGTTCATGAAGTAAAGAGAGTTCGATAGTGCTGGCACACAGCTCTCGGTGACGGAGGAAATCGCAAAGTTGAGCGACCATCTCGTCGACTACGGGCCGTAACCGGCTCAGGTTCTCGACCTCGTAGGGCAGCTCATAAGAATGCACAAACGCCGGCGGCGGCAGATAGTTTTTGATCGGCTCCGGCGCTTTGCCCAATGCCTTGTTGATAAGCGCAAGGAAATCGCTACCGAAGCGTCGCCTAAGCCCTGCCGGCGGAAGTCGCCACAGGTCGCCAAGGCGTCTTATGCCCATATTGATAAGCCGTCTATGTGGCTCGGGCTTGAGCTGTAGGGTCTCGATAGAGAGCTGACCTAGCGCCGAATTGAGATTCTCTTTGCGATACACCAGCGTGTTATCGCCCCCGCGTGCAAGCAGCAGACTGCCCTCGATAGTCGGACAGGCTGCATAGCCAAATTCGGATGGCAGCGAGCGTGCGGCAAGCAATGTGCGAACTTTTTCCTTAAAACTAGCATGAAGAGACTCGGCGCCGCCGAAATAGTTGAGGCCGCTACGAATCTCGAAGATGATTGCCTGCGGTTGCACGCTTATCGCCGAGCTAAATTCTTGCACTAGCTGTGCGAGGCTTTCGAGACAGTCGCGTTGCTCCTCTGCTGCGAGGCCGGCAAGCTGAGGGAGGTAGAGGCAATACCAGAGACTCTGGCGACTCTTTTTTACTAAGGCGGCTCTCGGCGCAGGGCCTGTAAGCTGCGACTCGGCGCGCTGTGGGAGCGCTGTAACGGGCTGCGAAGCCTGCGTCGCGCTGTGAAGCGCCGAGGGGCTTTCTACGCGGGAGCTGGGCTGCGGCAGGAGTGTGAGCTGCGCAGGGCTAGTAGATTTAATCATGATCAGGACCTCGCTGTGGGGACTCTGCCTTCGATGAGTTGTTGGCCGCTGACCCGTCGGCCGTTGCTGGCATTGTTAGATTCGCGTCAGGATGGGCGCCGCCGTCGAGTTTGATGCGCGCGGCGCTCTGCCGGTAACTCCCCCGCGCTTTGAGCAGACTGACCTCGGCATAAGCTACTTCTGCTCCGTCACTCTCAGAGTTCTTTATTTTAAGCCGCATAGAAGAAGGTGAGTGTTCACTATTTTTAGACATAAAGACTACGCCAAGAGTCTTGCCGGTAATCGCAGCGAGCTGTAAACGGCGCAGCGTCGGCTGCGGCAGCTGGTTATGCCAGGCCAAAACGAGGCCGCAGTGTTGGGTTTGCAGTGCTTTTTCCATACTCCAAAGCGCCTCTTTGCTCGACAGTCTTTCTGAGGAGACCGGTTCAGGAGCGGCCTTCTTCCCGTAAAAAGCCTCGGATCTGAGAGGGGCGTCCGAGCCGCCTACAATTAAGATTCTTCTGAGATCGATGCCTGCCTGAGCCAAACCTGGTGCGTAAGGGGAATAGGGTGGAGCGATCCAGAGCACCCAGTTACCACGCGCGATAAGGTGGCGCATCAATGGTAAAAATAGTTGCAGCTCGCCGACTCCCCAGCGCTCGCTCACCATCTCAATGAGCCCCTGCATCGGCCAGCCGCCCGCGGGTAGCATGGCGTCGAGTTCGGCGAAGCCTGTGGCGATAGCATCGCTAGACTCGCCTTTATGATCGCAGCCCCGCCAGAGATTGCGGTTGCTCTCAAGCAGCTGCTCGATGGTTGGTGAATCCCCATCGCCCTCACTTTCACTGCTTTGCAGCCTGCTTAGACTGTCTCCCCTGCCAAGGCTGATGGCTTCGATTGGGGCAGTTGTTGGGGGATTCGATGGATCTTGCACGTCACTAACCTTCGGCGATATGTCGCAAATACTGTTTATTTATACAGTAGTATAGCCAGTGTTTTGAGACAAGCAAGAAGGAAGTGAAAAGTTAGGTAGAGGGCGTAGACGAAGCGAGTAGTTTAGAGGCGAGTAGTTTAGTAGGAGTGGCGATCGCTGCGAGTGGCACATCCCAGCTTTCATAAGGCAATGGAGTAGGGCAAATCTGACATTCATGAGCAATACCAACGAGCAAAGGAGGATTCGTGGATGCTGAGGGTGTGCGCACAAAGTCGAATGCGCGGTCATAGAAGCCTTTGCCCCTCCCTAATCGATTGCCGTGTTCGTCGCAGGCAACCAAAGGCATGAGGACGAGATCGAGATCAGTAGCGGCGATAGCCTCACAGGAAGAGGCTGGTTCGAGAATGCCCCAGGCGTTGGCAACTAGCGAAGACAGATCACCTTCATAGCGCAGGAAGCGCATCGAGCAGTCTTCTATCTCGGCCACGGGCAAAAAACAACGTTTTCCCGCTGCCCAAGCTGCTGCGAGTAAACATTCGACGCTAAGCTCGCCGTCTGCCGCGAGGTAGAAGGCTATCGAATCGGCGTGGTGAAAGGCAGCGGAGCGCGCGAAATGCTGTGCCAGCTGCTGCGCCGAATCGCGCTGTTGTGCCTCCGAGAGCGCACGGCGTTGGGCGCGGAAATGCGCGCGAAGCTGGTCGCCGCTCAGAGAGACGAGCTGCGAGCTGCCGGAGGCTGACCCGGTGGAAGAGTTGCGCGAGCTGTTTTTAGGCATGATCGGGAAACAGGGTTGGAGACAGGGTTGGAGACAGTGAAGCCCCCCGAAATACCGCTACCAAAGTTGCCCTGAACCGAAAGGTTCAGGTGGTGGCCCTCGCGATGCATAAGGCTTTCCGACAAGCGGACATGCACAACAACATCTATCGAGAAGCCTCCTGGGTAACAATTATCGGCTCAAGAACACTTTTGGCTGGCGAATATTCTAGGGAACTTAGGCGAAGTATAGCTTGAGGCGTTGAACGGCGAAAGGAACATCGGTAAAGCATCGGCAAAGAGAGTGCAAAGCGCGCAAGCACACGTGCCTAAAGTTCGAGTTGCCTTGCACCGACGAGTGCTGCATCGATTTTCTCTTCGAGGCTGCGTAGCTGCAGCGCGCTCGCCTGACGAGTCTCGTTGATAAGTAGGTTTTTGCGGAGCATGTCGTGAGTAATATTGAGTGCGGCCATCACGGCTATTTTCTCAGCACCGTGGATGTTGCCGCGGCCCTTAATCGTGCGCATATTCTCGTCGAGATAGCGCGCCGACTTCATGAGCGCCTCCTGCTCCGAGGGCGGGCAGTTGATCTGATACTCTTTATCGAGAATCTTAATCTGTACAGCGGTAGGTTGCTCGCTCATGTCTGTGTCAGGCCTCGTTCATCGCTTTGAGGCGCACAACTATCGACTCTAGTTTCGCCTTGGCTTCTTTATTTTGCGTGAGCAGCTCGCGGCGCTCAATATGCCAATTTTCGGACGTTGCCTTGAGCAGTTGATTCTCGCGTTTTAATGACGCGCACAAATCAATCAGGTCGTCGACCTTAGCGCTAAGAGAGTGGAAGCGATCTTCGTTCATTGCAGCATTCTATAGATAGACGTTCGAGGAAACGTTCGAGATAACGTACGAGGAGGTAACTATAGAGCCGGCATCATCGAGGGTCAATATCAGCAGCCGGAATGCCAAAGAAAAAACGAGGAAATCGATTAGTGTTCTGCCAACAAACAAATTGCTCCCCGAGTGGGGTTCATGGCCGCTATAATTTTGTCAGCTAAAAAGTTAGCCTAGTGTTCAAACCAGTGTCGCTGCGAGGAAGCTATGAATCAAGATAACCGCGAATACCAACAACGCCGCAAAGAATTGATGGCACAGATGGAGCCGAATAGCATCGCGCTCATCGCCGCCGCGCCGGCCCGCACTCGGAGTAACGACACCGAATACTATTACCGCCAGGACAGCGACTTCTACTATCTCACCGGATTCGACGAGCAAGACGCGCTGCTTGCGCTGATACCTGGGCGTAAACAGGGCGAGGTCGTGTTGTTCTGCCAAGAGAAGGATAAGGTAAAAGAGCTGTGGACAGGCGTGCTAATGGGCCCCGAGGCGGCGCTTGGTGCGCTAAGCCTCGACGATGCTTTTCCTATTGCCGACATCGATGACATTCTGCCCGGGCTCATCGAAGGCCGCGAGCGTGTCTACTATTCGATGGGTCATGATAGCCGCTTCGATGAGCGTGTGATGGACTGGGTTAAGGTGATTCGCGCGAAGGCGAAACTCGGCGCCCAGCCCCCAGGCGAGTTCTTGGTATTAGACCACTTGTTGCACGAGCTGCGGCTTATAAAGAGCAAACACGAGATCGAGTTAATGCAGCGCGCCGCCGAAATCTCCGCCGAGGGACACAGGCAAGCGATGGAGGTGTGTGCGCCGGGCGTGCACGAGTACACGCTCGAGGCAGAGCTCAACTACGCGTTTACGCGCGGCGGTAGCCGGGCGCCTGCCTACAACTCGATCGTTGCTGCAGGCGAGAATGCCTGCATTTTGCACTACGACCGCAACGACGCCGAAGTAAAAGACGGCGACTTAATTCTGATAGACGCAGGCTGCGAATATAAGTACTACGCCTCGGATATCACCCGCACCTTCCCGGCCAATGGGACGTTTAATCCGCAGCAGAAGGCAATCTACGAGCTGGTACTCAAAGCCCAAGACGCCGCAATCGATGCCGTGCAGCCGGGCGCGCCTTGGGACGCGCCGCATAATGCGTCGGTCAGGATCATCACGCAGGGGCTGATCAAGCTTGGCCTCATCGAGGGAACTCTCGCCAAGGCGATTAAGGCAGAGGCCTATCGCGATTTCTATATGCACAGAGTTGGGCATTGGATCGGCATCGACGTGCACGATGTGGGTGATTACAAAATCGACGAGAAATGGCGTTTACTCGAGCCGGGGATGGTGACGACGATCGAGCCTGGCATTTACATCGCGCCGGATAATAAGCGCGTGCCGAAAAAGTGGCGAGGCATTGGCGTGCGGATCGAAGACGACGTGCTTGTGACTAAAAATGGCAATCGCGTGTTGACCACCGGCATTCCGAAAACCGTTGCCGAAATCGAAACGTTTATGGCGCAGGCCAAGCAAAAACGTGCGGCCTAATCGCTGCTAGTCCGTGTCGACTAAGCAATTGGTCGACTGGTCAATTGAAAGCACGGGCAAATGTATTAAGTAAGCGAATGAAACACTACAAAGCAAAAAGCGACGAGCGACAAGTATGCAGCGCGAAGACCTGAAGCAAGAATACGACATCGTTATCGTGGGCGGCGGGATGGTCGGCACAACCCTTGCTTGCGCGCTCGCCGCGTGGGACGCGACCAGCGCGCTGTCTGTGCTGATTGTCGATGCGCAAATGCCTGCTCATAAAAGTAACAAAGCAGGAAGCAATGAGCGGGAGAAGGCGAGCTTCGATAGTCGTTCGACAGCGCTGTCATCGAGCTCGAAGCTCATTCTCGAGCGTTTCGGCCTTTGGCCGCAGTTGAGTGCCGGTGTCTGTCCTATCAAGCAAATCCATGTTTCCGATCAAGGACGCTTCGGTGCAACGAAACTCGACAGCGCCGATTTCGGTGTCCCAGCGCTAGGGTATGTTGTCGGAAATGCCGCGTTTGGCGCAGCACTAAATTCGACGCTTGCGCGGCTCGCTCACTGTGCAATGCTCGCGCCCGCTCGCGTAATCTCGGCGACGCCGTCGGCAACGGGCATGGATATCGAACTCGACAGCGGCCAAGCCGACGCTAGCTGTGAGCCGAGCCGTGTGGCTGCGAAGCTGCTGGTGATCGCTGAGGGTGGGGGTTCATCGCTCTGCGATCAGCTTGGCATCACGCGCAGCAACGAAGACTATGGGCAGCATGCACTTATCGCCAATGTTGGTCTGAGCCAGTCGCATAAAGGCGTTGCCTTCGAGCGATTTACCAACTCCGGGCCGCTTGCAATGCTGCCGCTTCTGCCGGTTGAGGGAGAGCCGCGTGCCTCACTGGTGTGGACGCTAGACGCCGACGAGTCCGAATACTACGCAGCGCTCGATGATGCAGAGCTACTCGCGCGCCTGCAGGAAAAATTTGGCGGGCGACTTGGACGCTTAAAGCGCATCGGGTCGCGCGCGCTCTACCCGTTGAGTTTGCGCGTGGCGCAGGAGCAGATTCGCCCGGGCCTCGTTTTGCTTGGCAATGTTGCTCACACGCTGCACCCCGTCGCGGGGCAGGGCATGAATCTGTCGTTGAGAGATATTGAGGCGTTGGTCGAGACGCTTAGTGATATTCAGGACGAAGGCCTAGGTTCGATGGCGACGTTGCAGCGTTATCTCGCCGCGCGTGAAGCCGATCAGAGTTTGATGATTTCGGTGACCGACGGCCTTACCAAACTCTTCTCGAGCGATGCGCAGACCAAAGTGTGGCTGCGCAAAGCAGGGTTGCTCTCGATAGACCTTATACCCGCGCTGAAGAAAACCTTCGGTGCGCGAGCAATGGGCTTCGATTAGGCTATTTAATCGCGGCGCGGATAGCTTCAATTCGCTTGCGGTTTGCACCGAGGTCGCTGTAGCCGAGGCGTGACGCCGAGCGGACATGTGTCATGCCCGAGGCAGCATCGCTCATAAATTCTACGTCGTCGACATACCCCATCAGGCTGCTAGTAAACTCAGCGTATAAATAGTTTTCCTGCACATCGACTATGTTGGCTTCGTCTAACTCAAGCAGCACGCGCTGCACTTGCTCGAGGCTTGCCTCGAGAGGTGCAATGCCATGTTGCTCGCTTGTCTCAAAGCTTGAGACGCAGTTGGGGGAATCCGGGCACGCCGTGAGCTGTCCGTTTTGGATGCCAATGTTTGTGGGCGGTTGGCCCGCGCAGGCGCCCAAGAAGGGCAGGATGGCGAATAGACTTTTCTTCATTGTTTTCTCTCTCCTCTAACCTACGACAGTCATGCCTAGCCATTCGGCGATCAAGGCGGGTTTGTCTTCGCCGTCGATTTCGACGGTCACGTTGTGCTTGAGCAAGTAGTTCCCGGGCTTCTTCTCTTCTGCGCTGGCGAGTACAAAGCGTGCGCGGATTTTAGCGCCGGACTTGACTGGATTGAGGAAGCGAACCTTGTCTAGGCCATAGTTGATGCCCATCACCGTGTTTTCGAGCTTCAGTCCGCCGCCCATGCCGCTGAGCATGCTCAGTAATGATAGCGTTAGAAAGCCGTGCGCGATCGTTGTGCCAAAGGGAGTTTGCGCGGCACGCTCTGCGTCGAGGTGGATGTACTGGTGATCGCCCGTTGCATCGGCAAATTGATTAATGCGTTCTTGATCTACTTCTATCCAATCTGTAAGGCCGACTTCTTTGCCGACGTAGTCTTGGAGTTGGCTCGCGTTAATAAGGTTGCTCATGGAGGGTCCTCTTTTTGTGGTTTTGTCTGTGGTTTTATCTGTGTTTATGTCTGTGATGTTATGTGAGCGTGGAGCACGTCCTCTTAGTAAGCACCTTTAGTGAACACCGTGGCTCTCGGGCCTGAGTCTAGCAGTAGACTACCCGACGACCAAGCCCGCTAGGGATTCGCCCGCTCAGGCTTTATACTTGCCCTTATGACCGAATCTGAAACATACCACTTTTCAGCGCATGAGACGCCCGCCGACTGCGATGTCTTGATCGTTGGCGCTGGCCTTGTCGGTGCGACGCTTGCGCTGCGGCTGCGCACCTCTGGGCTGCGTGTTGGGTTGCTCGACAAGAGTGAATTAACTGGTACTACGGTCGCGTCTGTTAGTGAGCCGAGCGATGCGCCGGATAATACTGAACAACCCCCGAAGTTCGACCCGCGAGTAGTGGCACTTACGGCGCAATCGCAGCAGCTTCTCGAACACGTTGGTGTGTGGCAAAAGCTCAAGCAGTCGCGACACTGCCCCTACACCCAGATGCGTGTGTGGGAGCAGGATGGCACCGGCGAAGTCGAATTTGACGCAAGCGAGATACATGAGCCTGCCCTCGGCACAATCATCGAGAACGGGCTCATTGTCGGCGCGCTTCATGCTCGTATAGCCGACTGCCTTATCGAGCAAGCGCGTAGCGTAAACCCTTGGCTCACCCTCTTTATGGGACGCGGGGTGCTTAAGCTCGAACAGAGACAAGAAAAGGGGCGCCCACTCTCAAGGCTTCACTGCGACGACGGGAGCCTCGTGTCTGCCCCTCTTATAATCGCCGCAGACGGCGGCAATTCTCGCCTGCGTGACCTCGCCGGATTCGAAACACGTGAATGGGACTATGGGCAGAAGGCTATCGTTACGACTATTCGCACGCGCCTGCCCCACGATCGGACTGCGCTGCAGCGTTTCCTGACAACCGGCCCGCTTGCCTTTTTGCCGCTCGCCGAGGCGGCTGACACCCCACAAGGGCATTATTGCTCGATTGTGTGGTCAGCCGATGACCCGTGTGCAGACGAGCTTATGGCAGGCGACGAATACGCGTTTAATGCGCAGCTGAGTCGCGCAATGGAAGGTGCTTTTGGCGGAGTCGAGTGGAGCGACACACGCTATGTGTTTCCATTAAGGCAGCGCCATGCCAAGCGCTATGTTGAGCGCAATGTGGTGCTTGTGGGCGATGCAGCACATACGATTCATCCCCTCGCAGGGCAGGGCGTTAACCTCGGTATGCTCGATGTCGTCGCGCTCGCCGAAGAAATCGAGGCAGGTGCTGCGGCCCGACGCTTACCCGAGGACCCCCTCATTCTGAGTCGCTATCAGCGTCGTCGCATAGGCCCCAATCTCGCGATGATGGGCATGATGGAGGGCTTTAAGCGCGGCTTTGGTGAGCAATCGCTTGCCGTGCGCTGGCTACGGAACGTCGGGCTGAGCTCTGTTAACCGCTTTGGCCCACTTCGGAAGGCATTAGCGCGCAAAGCGTTAGGCATCTAATTAGCAGAATAAATTTCTGCTTTATACACTGATTTCATTCGCTTTTATTCGACTCAAGCCGCACGCAATGCGACTCTGGTTTACTCGGCATCGTATTCCTCGCCTTGCCGTGCCTTCTTTTATGCAATAAAAACTCTAAGGTTTAGAATTTGTTATAAGGTTTTTTTAAAGCCAGTCGATACTTTTTGTGTGAAAAGAACAGACGTGATTCCTCACAGTCGTCTCACGATTGAAGGGCTTAGCCAGGAGCCATTGTACCGATGTCAAAGCAAACCAACTTTCCGTTCGATCTAGACCTCAGCATTATCGATACGGCTAGCCTGACCAATATACTGAGTGATATAGAACAGCACCTTCCTCTCATGGAGAGCGCAGGCGACCTCGATCAGCTGCTCGAAGTAAAAGCGTTTTTCGAAACAGAGCTTAAAGTATCGCGCAGGCTCCACTAATTCGCTTTTTGCTTGTCTCCCCCTCGCTAATTCATCCTCGCTTGCGCTATTCTCAGAGTGCAATCTCGCTTTCATTCAGCCTGACCTAAGGAATAGGGAGTTACCTATGAAGAAAGTACTTACGATGATTAGTTTGCTGGGGCTTATGAGTAGTGCTGCCTCGGCACTCGACATGGCTGCGCTCGAACGCGCCATGGCTAACCCTGATCGCCCCGCCGAAGACAAAGAGCGCGATGCCAGCCGCAAGGCTCCCGCGGTATTGGATTTTATGGGTGTCGAACCCGGGATGACTGTGTTGGATATCAACGCGTCGGCAGGTTGGTACACCGAGGTTTTGTCTTACGCAGTCGGTGCGAATGGCAAGGTTTACATGCAAAACCGGCCAGGAGGCCGAAGTGCCGAGGCCGCCGCGACTCGTGCTGCCCGACTTAACAATGTTGACGCGTGGGACGGTGATGTTTCCGCTATACCGGCAGGGACAGTAGACTTTGCTCTAACTGCATTAAATTTCCATGATTTTCATAACTCGAATCCCGCGGCTGCGCAGGAGCTTCTATCAGCAACGATGGCGACGCTAAAACAGGGTGGGATTCTTGGTATTATCGATCATGAAGGCACACCAGGTGCAGACAATCAGTCACTGCATCGCATTGCATTCGATGAGGCAGTGAAGGCCGTGTTGCAGTCGGGTTTCGTCTTGGTCGGTGCGAGCGATGTGTTAGACAACGAGGCAGACGATCATTCGGTGGGGCCATTCGATCCATCGCTTGGTCGCAATACTGACCGCCTCGTGCTTAAATTTATGAAGCTGTAACCCGTTCGTAATACTGAATGACGACCACTAAGGGCTTCGCTAATCACGTGGCCCTTTTTTATTTTTCGCCATAAACCACAGTTAATTCCGCAATAGATCATCCGAATTATGACAGCAGAAAAAAGTAGTAAAAGCCCTCTCTCTCGATTTTTAGGCGTGTTTCGCTACAGCGCCGTCGCTATGCGAATCGTCTGGGATACTAGTGCACCGTTGATGATTGCCATGGCGTTGACGACTCTGATCGTTGGGCTACTGCCTGCTGCGATCGCCTCAGTCGGCGGCTTATTCGTCGATGCTGTTGCTGGCGCACTAGGAAGCGCTGGCGCGGCGGCCGAGGTTGCAAGGAGTGAAGCACTCACCTTTGTCTACATCGAAGTAGGATTGGTGCTGCTTATGACTGCGGCACAACAAGCGAACACAGTGTGCCAAGCGGTTCTTCGCGTCCTCTTGGGTAACAAAATTAATGTCATGATTCTTGAGAAAGCCTTAACCCTCGAGCTGGCGCATTTCGAAGACGCCGAATATTACGACAAATTAGTTCGCGCGCGGCGTGAGGCGAGTTCACGACCGTTAAGTCTAGTAACGAAAACCTTCGACCTGCTCCGCAATGTGATTTCACTTATCGCTATCGGCGTGTTTCTTTTTCAGTTTTCTCCCTATGCAGTGCTTTTACTCAGCATAGCCGGTGTGCCCGCGTTTATAGCCGAAGCGAAATTTTCGGGTGAGGCTTTTAGAGTCAATAAACGACGTTCGGCTGAAAGGCGTATGCAAATTTATCTCGAAATGGTGCTCACACGCGAAGACGGCGTAAAAGAAGTTAAGTTATTGCAGCTTGGGAAAATCTTTTTACAGCGCTATGTCGATATATTCTTAGCGATTTATAAAGAAGACCGAAGCTTGGTATTGCGTCGCGGTGTGTGGGGCTATGGATTGGGCATTATCGCGAGTGGCGCGTTTTATTTCGCCTATGGCTGGGTAGGTTTCGCAGCGATTGCCGGCGCAATTACCATTGGCCAGATGACAATGTATATCGCCCAGTTTCGACTTGGGCAGAGCGCGGTAACCAGCAGCCTGACCTCGGTGAATGGCATGTATGAAGACAATCTCTATCTGTCTAATCTTACCGAATACCTCGAGCATGAAGTGCCGGAACAGAGTGGTAATTTACATGCCGGACCAAGGCCCGAAGACGGCATTCGCTTCGAGAGCGTCAGCTTTTTCTACCCTGGTAGCGACGTGCCAGCGCTCGACAACGTGAGTCTGCATATAACCCCCGGCGAAAGCCTTGCGATAGTAGGCGAAAACGGCAGCGGCAAAACGACGTTGATCAAATTACTCACACGCCTTTATACGCCTACGCAGGGTCAGATTCTGCTCGAAGGTCTGCCGCTTCAAGAGTGGGACATCGATACGCTTCGGCGTAAAATTGGTGTGATCTTTCAAGATTTTGCGCGCTATCAATTAATCGTCGGTGAAAATATTGGCATCGGAGATTCCGATAATTTGGCATCCGAAAGTGAGATAGAAATCGCGGCGAAAAAAGGCATGGCCGACGAGTTTGTGCGCGATTTGCCGAGCGGATATAAGACGCAGCTCGGCACGTGGTTTAAAGACGGCAAAGAGCTGTCGGGCGGGCAGTGGCAGAAAGTGGCTTTGTCGCGCGCCTTTATGCGCAGTAAAGCCGATATCTTGATTCTAGACGAACCCACCGCGGCTATAGATGCCAAAGCCGAGGCGGATATCTTTGCGCATTTTGCCGAGCTTACCGCTAATCGAATCTCGATCATCATCTCGCATCGATTCTCTACGGTGCGCCGCGCCGATCACATTATCGTGCTCGAAAAGTCGAAGATAATGGAGCAGGGGAGTCACGAAGAGCTGCTAGAACTTGGTGGCCAGTACGCAACGTTATTTAAGCTTCAGGCCGAAGGTTACCAGTAGCTTTAGGCTAAACAGGAGAAAGACAATGGAAGGGCAAGTAGAAGAGGAATCGAACTCCCGCGCCGTTACAATACTCTTGCGGTCGAGAACTAGACTGCTCGTTTGTTTTCTAACCCTGCCTCTTTACATCGCCGCTGTGTGGGCGCTGCTCAGCAATGGCCGCGAAGTCGGCGCACTCATGTGGATTTATATTGCCCTTTATTCGGTGTTCGCTATCGACATGGTGCGCCGCCGCTGTCCAAGTTGCGACGAGCAATTTTTTGTAAAGAGCATTCTCTTGAATCTTCTTACTAAGCGCTGCGTGCATTGTGGTGAGGACGGATATAGCCAGCGAAATTGAGCGTTTCACTCGAAGCCTTAGTGCCTAGCTTCTGTAATTTCTGAATTGGATTTTGGCTGCACTATGCCATACTACATATTGCTAGTATTTACGCATTTGTTCTAGTAACCTCTGCCACTGTTGAACTTTAAGTATAATAATATTCTAGCTTTTCCGAATATTTTAATTCACAAGCTTTGTACATCCCCTCGGGTGAGGTTTGCGAGGGTTTTCCCTGATAAGAAAAAAATTGGAACCGCTCTTCGGAGCTGATTCTTCAGACTTCTCAGACTTCTCTGACACTTCTGACTTCTCTGCCTCTCGTCAATTGTTAAGCTCCGACACCTTCTATTTCACTTGGCTTCGACGCATCGCCTTCGGGGTGCTGCTACTTATGAGTTCGTTGTTTTCGTTAAGTGCAAGCGCGGCCAATGTCTTAGCTTTCGATGGTAATAACGACTTAGTTCGCGACTCCTCGTTTAGTGCAGGCTCTTTCGCGAAGACGAGCTTTAGCGTTGAGCTATGGTTCAAATCGGATGCTGTAAACCGAGGCTATTTAGTACAGAGTGCTAATTCGAGTTCAGCTTACGCTGGTGAAAAATTCAATATTCCATGCGCCTCGAAGCAGGAGGCAGCGTAATAGCCAGCTATGGAGGAAAGGGTTCTTACGTCAGTGCGGCCTCTCCGAGTTCTTATGGCGATGGCAACTGGCACCATGCCGCTATGACTCTCGCCAGTTCAGGTGTGTTTACTTTGTATATTGACGGCGCCGCGGTTGCTACCGATTCTTATTCAGAAGCCTCGGGTACGAGGTACAACGCACTCTCTCTCTATTTAGGCGTTTTAACCTCTACGAGTTTCTCTAATAGCAGCTATTTCAAAGGTCAGATGAGAGACGTTCGCTTTTGGTCGGATACTCGTTCTTCAGCAGAGATTCTCGCGAATAGAGACGCAACTCTCACTGGAGCGGAAGCGGGCCTTTTCGCATGGTATACCCTCGACCAAGGCGTAGGCGGCGGAACCAGCGCCAGCACAACGACGATAATTGACTCTGCAGGCTCAAATGATGCCGAGCCGTTAAATTTTTCTATGGGCGGGACCGTGTCTAATTTCGTGCCCTTTGTCGACAACACTGATCTGGATGCTTCGCTGACTGCCGCTGCCGGCGTGGCAGAGCCTGTTGCGATTCCTACTACAGTTGATACGGTTGGCGAGGCACTCGATGTCTTTGACTTCACTCTCACAGACGGCGGCACTGCAGACGCGCAGGCGCTGGGCGTGTCTCAGGTAGTTGTGAACGTCTCGGGCACCGCGACCGATGTCCAGCGCAGTCAGATCACCTGGCGACTAAACGGGCCTGATGCGAGCAACGTGTCCGGCACCTACTCTGCCGGCGCAGACGCCCTCACCTTCTCAAGCCTGTCGATCTCCGTCGCCGATGGCACAAGTGAGATCTACGCCGTCAACGCCTACTTCAATGACAACACCAGTCTTACCGACAACGCGACGGCCATCCTGTCGGTAGATGGCGATACTGACCTGACAACGACCGGCACAGGTATGGGCGCAACCACCGCGGTGAGCAACGGTACAGGCACGCTGACCACGGTGGCAGCGACTGCATTGGCGTATTCTCGCCAACCCGCCGGGTGAGTCTCTGGCGCGGCGCTGACTACTCAGCCGATTGTGCAGGCAGTTGATGCTGCGGGCAATGTGGACGTTGATTTTACTGAGACACTTACTTTAACAACATCCTCGGCTGGGACATTGAGCGGTGATAGGGATGTTGCAGCGGTTGCCGGCGTGGCGAATTTTGTGGATGTGACTTATTCGGCTGCAGTGGACAACGAAAGCTTTGTACTTACCGCAGACGATGAGGCTGGTGTAGGAGACGATCTGGCTGCGATCAATAGCACGTCGCTCGGATCGAGTGTTGTTGCCACGGCACTGGTTTTCTCTGACCAGCCTGCGCCGTTGACTCTTCCGAATAACATCACGAGCACACTCACGAGCGTTCCTCGAATCAGTGCAGTGAATGCAGAGGGCGCTGTGGATGTGGATCAGACTGGCACAGTCGCGTTGACCATGATCAACGGGGCGGGGGTTGCTGAGATTGTTGTCACTGGCGACACTGACGGAGACCCTGGTGGAAGCAAGGCAGGTGCCTCTTTAGCGCTGACAGCAGGTGTGGCAAGTTTTAGTGGAATGAACCTCACTTATGCCAATGCGGGATTAACTGATGAGACGTTCAATTTACAGGCTGCGCTTGCGGGTCTGGCGAGCGCCACTAGCGCCGAGTTGACCAGCGCAGCTCTCGATTCAGATGGCAGTCTGACTGCCGCTGCCGGCGTGGCCGAGCCTGTGGCGATTCCCACTACCGTTGATACGATGGGCGAGGCACTCGATGTCTTCGACTTCACCGTGACCGACGGCGGCACCGCAGACGCACTGGCGCTGGGCGTGTCGCAGGTAGTTGCGAACATCTCGGGCACTGCCACCGATGCCCAGCGCAGTCAGATCACCTGGCGCCTCAACGGGCCCGATGCGAGCAACGTGACCGGCAGCTACTCCGCCGGCGCAGACACCCTCACCTTCTCAGGCCTGTCCATCTCCGTTGCCGACGGCACAAGTGAGGTCTATACCGTTAACGCGTACTTCAATGACAACACAAGTCTTACCGACAACGCGACGGTCATCCTGTCGGTAGACGGCGATACTGACCTGACAGTGTTAGGCACTGGCACAAGCATGGCTGCCACCACCGCTGTGACCAATGGCACTGGCACGCTGACCACGGTGGCGGCGACTAGAATGGTTTATGCTCCAGCGCCAGCGGGTTCCTCATCGGGCTCAGCACTTACCACGCAGCCGATTGTTCGTGCCTTGGATGCGGCGGGCAACCTCGATACTGACTTCATTGAAACTGTCACCCTAAGCACGACCGGCAGTGGCACGCTAAGCGGGGATATTGACATCGCGGCAGTAGGAGGTGTGGCCACCTTCTCAGGGGTCATCTATTCAGCAGCAGTGGATAGGGAGTCGATTGTCATCAGCGCCGACGACGAGGCTGTGGGCATCGATTTAGCTGCGATCACCTCCAGCGCAATCAGCAGCGAAGTCACGGCGACGCGGCTGGTATTCCAAGTGCAGCCGAGCCCGCGCTTTGTTTATGCAGGCGACACGCTGACGTTCGCGCCGGCGATTACAGTGTCGGCGGCCGATGGAACGGGGGTGTCGGACGCTGACTACATTGGAAGCATTGTACTGTCTGCGGTGGGCGGCGCAGGTTCGGTCGTGATGAAGGCAGCCGGTGATACAGACGTCGATATCACGACAGTATCACTCAGCGCGATAGGAGGCGTTGCAACTTATACCGGCTTGTCCTCGCTCTATACTCCTGCCAGCGACGCCGACGAGACCTATTACTTTGCTGCTAATTCGGGCGCGTTTGCCGAGGCGGCAGCCTTGCGTTAAGCAGTTCACCCGCGCCGCCGCCGGTAGATCCGACGATTCGCGATAAAGTCACTCGCACCGGCACGAGCACAGATCCTGAGATCGCTGAAGGCGGTGAACTCACCGGCGGCGAAGTCTGCGGTGACGCGATTAGCGAAGGCAAAATCACAGACGTGACGCTGTGCGGCGGGGCGACGATCACAGGCGGCGAAGTGGGCGGCGAGATTATCGGCGACCCTGACGCCCCCGCTACGCTGAGTGGCGTGACAGTGCTGCCCGGCTCAAGACTATCGAACGTCAACATTGGCGCGGATGTCATCCTGCTAAAGGGCGTTATCATTGGCGACAACGTGGGTTTCGCTTCCTTTCTTAATATGCCTAGCGGCGTGGCGCTGACCAACAAGTTGAATTTCATTCCGGTTCCGGGACGCGAGGGACAGACTGCATTAGACCTAAGGGGAGAGGCGATCACTGGAGCGGCAACCGCGCCCCGTACGAGCTACCTCGACCTTGTGGCTGAAGTGCCAGAGTTTAGCGAACCAGGCGCGGCGATTAAACAGCAGTCCCAGGGAGATATTCAGATGGAATTCTCCGAATCAGAAGCACGCATGGTTCCAATCCGCCTAACTAAAACAGAAACGCCCGCTGCCGACGAGGTTGGTTTTAGCTACGACGACGATGGTAATCTGAGCATCCGCATGCCCTCGCTGCTCGAGGTCATCATGTACCCGATGTTTACCGACGGCGATGCGTTGCTCGCGGCGCTCAAAGCCGAAGACCCAGCCTACACTCTCGATTATGGGACCGATTCTTATTTCGAGATAACGAAAGACACGCAGACGGGCGCCGCTGCAACGCTGCCACGCTATGTTGGAAGACCGGGGCTTTCTGCAAGAAAGCTACCTTCAGCGCCAACAAAGAGGACGCTTGGATTCTACAGTTATCCCTCACCTTGGCTCGCTAATCTCGGGGCAGTGTCGCTGATTACTGAAAATGAGGCCGGTGTACAGCTAGAGCAAGAACTCGTGCCGACGCCAAACGATTGGCTAGTGTTTAAGGCCAGAGTCATAAAAGAAGGGCGGGTATCTCGCGTAAGTATCGACCCGCGCGGGGTGATTACGATACGCGAAACAGCTGGTTATGAGTTCAGGGTGCTCGCAGACTATACGGTAACCCCGAATGCGGTTTTCGCAAAAGAGGGACGGCCGATAGTGTTCATCAACGCAGGCGATCTAAACGCCGACAGCGAAGACGACTATTACAGCTATTACCCTAATGGTGATCGGCAGACGCTTTATGTATTTCCCCAGTGATCGTCCCTGTTGGCAACGCTCTACAACGAACGCATAAAAAAGGGGGCCTAGGCCCCTTTTTTTCAACTGCGATACTGCTAGAAGCCTAGACCGCGAGGTAGTCGTCGATCTTTGCAGCCACTTTGCGTCCCTCATCGATCGCGCGTACGACGAGCGATTGACCACGGCGGCAGTCGCCAGCCGCGAAGACTTTAGGGCTCGAAGTCGCGAACTCTTCATACTCGGCTTTGTAGTTCGAGCGACCGTCTAGCTCAAGCCCGAGCGCTTCGCTGACGTAATGCTCTGGCCCGAGGAAGCCCATCGAAAGAAGAATAAGATCGGCTTCCCAGAAGCGTACGCTACCCGGAATCTCTTTGAAGTTGCTGTCCACATTTACTGTGTTAATACCGAGTAAAGTGCCGTCTTCGTCGCGCACAAATTCTTTACCCGACACGGAATAGACGCGCGGGTCTTCGCCAAATTTTTTCGCGGCTTCTTCGTGGCCGTAGTCGACGCGGTAAATTTTAGGCCACAGCGGCCACGGATTATCGTCGGCGCGCTCGACCGGCGGCTTTGGCATAATCTCGAAGTTCACTAGCGATTCGCAGCCGTGACGTAGCGACGTCCCTATGCAGTCGGTCCCTGTGTCTCCGCCGCCAATAACGATAACTTTTTTACCTTTGGCAGTAATATAGTTGCCGTTCTCGAGTTTAGAGTCGAGCAGGCTCGATGTGTTCTTTTTCAAAAACTCCATCGCAAAATGGATACCTGCGCCTTCGCGATTTGGAATCGGTAGGTCGCGAGGCGTAGTTGCGCCTGTGGCAAGAAGTACGGCGTCGTTGTCGGCAACCAGTTTGTCTATGCCGATACCGTTATCACCCGCGCCACCGATGTCGGCGCCTGTTACAAACTCGATGCCTTCTTCGCGCAGAATATTTACTCGGCGATCGACCACGTCTTTCTCGAGCTTCATATTAGGAATGCCGTACATCAACAAGCCACCAACGCGATCGTCGCGCTCATAAACTGTGACGCTATGACCCGCTTGATTGAGCTGCGCCGCAGCGGCGAGACCCGCAGGGCCAGAGCCTACAACAGCAACAGTTTTACCACTGCGCGACAATGGCGGCTTAGCAACAACCCAGCCATTTTCGAAGCCTTTGTCGATGATGGCGTTTTCGATATTTTTGATCGTGACCGGTGGCTCAGTCGAGCCAAGCACGCAAGAACCTTCGCAGGGAGCAGGACACACGCGGCCGGTAAATTCCGGGAAGTTATTGGTCTTGTGCAGGCGCTCGAGCGCCTCTTCCCATCGGCCGTGATAAACGAGGTCGTTCCACTCGGGAATCAAATTGTAAACAGGGCAGCCGTTTTCGGACTGACAGAAAGGCACGCCGCAGTCCATGCAGCGCGCGCCCTGTGTTTTTAGCGCTTCGTCTTCGGGCGCAGTGTAGATTTCTTTGTAGTCGATTAACCGATCCATCGCATTGCGATAGGGAACAGTCTGACGCGTAAACTCTTTAAATCCGGTTGGCTTTCCCATGATCTTTCCTTCGCTGGCAGGTCGATTAACCAATCGCCTGCACCTCAAACTTATCTGTTTCTAAATTTTTTGCGCGAGCACTAAACTTTACGCGGCCGTTGCTGCGCGCTCTGCCAACACACGCTTATAGTCGGTTGGCATCACCTTAACGAATTGGCTTAGGGCTAAATCCCAGTCGTCCATTAAACGTTTAGCCACTGCCGAATCTGTGTAGAGATAGTGTTTCTTCACAAGGGCGTGAAGCTCGTCTCTGTCCGCTGAATCGGCGACGCCTTCAAGTTCGAAAGTTTCGCTATTGCACTGCTTAGGGAATTCGCCTTTGGGGTCCCATACATAAGCAATGCCGCCGCTCATGCCGGCGCCAAAGTTGCGTCCCGTGCTACCAAGAATAACGACGCGTCCGCCTGTCATGTATTCGCAGCCATGATCGCCAATACCTTCGACGACAGCGCTTGCGCCACTATTTCTTACCGCGAAACGCTCGGCTACGATGCCGCGAATATAGGCTTCGCCGCCAGTTGCGCCATAGAGGTTTACGTTACCGGCGATGATGTTGTCCTCAGCCTTAAACGTGCTCTGCTTTGGCGGATAGAGAACAATCTTGCCGCCAGACAAACCTTTGCCGACGAAGTCATTCGCGTCGCCCTCGACCGTGAGCGTGACGCCCTTCGCGAGCCATGCGCCGAGGCTTTGTCCCGCCGAGCCGTTGAGTTTAATGTTAATCGTGTCGTCGGGCAGCATCTCGGCTTTCCAACGTTTGGCAACCTCGTTCGAGAGCATCGTGCCCACCACGCGGTTTATGTTCAACACGTCGTGTTCGATATGGACGACATTGCCGTTCTCGATGCCGTCTCGCGCAAGCTTAATCAACTCGTTGTCGAGCGCCTTATCGAGGCCGTGATCTTGCTCTATTGTCTTATAGAAGCCAGTGTTCTCGAATACCACTTTCGCCGGCGTAAGAATCGAGGTGAGGTCGATGCCGCTCGCTTTCCAATGATCGATCGCGTGATTCATGTCTAGCATGTCGACACGGCCGACCATCTCGTTGACGCTGCGAATGCCGAGGCTCGCCATGATTTCGCGCATCTCTTCGGCCACCATAAACAAATAGTTGGTGACGTGCTCGGGCTTGCCCTTAAACTTTTTACGCAGCTCAGGATCCTGCGTCGCAATACCAACCGGGCAAGTGTTGAGGTGACATTTTCGCATCATAATGCAGCCGAGCGTGATCAGCGGAGCTGTGGCAAAGCCAAATTCTTCGGCACCGAGTAGCGCGGCGATCGCGATATCACGGCCGGTTTTTAGCTGACCATCGGTTTGCAGCGTCACTCGAGAACGCAGGTTGTTCATTACTAGCGTTTGATGTGTCTCGGCCAGTCCTAGTTCCCACGGCAGGCCCGCGTGCTTAATCGACGTGAGCGGAGAAGCACCGGTACCACCATCGTGGCCCGAAATAACAAGGTGATCTGTTTTCGCTTTGGTCACGCCCGCGGCAATAGTGCCAACGCCGATTTCTGCAACCAACTTAACGCTAATGCGCGCGGCGCGGTTTGCATTTTTCAGATCGTGAATTAACTGTGCAATGTCTTCGATCGAATAAATGTCGTGATGCGGCGGTGGGCTAATGAGTCCGACGCCCGGCGTCGAGTGACGGATGCTCGCGATGTAATCGTCTACTTTGCCGCCCGGGAGCTCGCCGCCTTCACCCGGCTTCGCGCCCTGCGCGATCTTGATTTGTAGTTCGTCGGCGTTAGTGAGATACCACGCGGTGACGCCAAAACGGCCCGAGGCAACCTGCTTAATCGCAGAGCGCATGGAGTCGCCGTTTTCCATTGGCGCAAAACGATAAGGGTCTTCGCCGCCTTCGCCAGTGTTTGATTTTGCGCCAATGCGGTTCATCGCAACGGCGAGTGATTCATGGCTCTCTCGCGAGATAGACCCGAGACTCATCGCTCCAGTTGCAAAGCGCTTAACTATTTCGCTAGCAGGCTCAACTTCGTCGATTGGTATTGCCGAGTCCACAGTGGTGTTGAATTTGAGCAGGCCTCTAAAAGTACAGCGCCGTGTACTGTCTTCGTTTGTGTGTTTGGCGAACGCGGCGTAAGCCTGCACATTATTGTTTCTGGCGGCCACTTGTAAGTTAAATATGGAATCAGGGTTCCACATGTGCGCATCGCCGCCCGAACGCCAGTGGAAGTCGCCGGGGTTATTGAGTGCAGGAATGCGCTGGCTTTCGCGCTTAGGATAACCGAGCGCATGACGGCGACGAGTCTCTTCGATAAGCACAGGGAATTTAACGCCCTGTACGCGACTCGCGGTGCCGACGAAACAACGATTGACGATTTCGTCGGCGATGCCAACTGCTTCGAATATCTGTGCGCCTTTATACGATTGCAGCGTCGAGATGCCCATTTTCGCCATCACTTTGAGCATGCCCTTGGCGACACTCTTCTTATAGCCATAAACGAGCGCTTCCTCGCTTTCGGCGTTGCTCGATACCAGGCCTTCCTTGCTCGCTTGCCACAGAGACTCGAAGGCGAGGTAAGGATTTACTGCGTCTGCGCCGTAGCCCGTTAAGAGGCAGAAGTGGTGAACCTCACGCGCCTCGCCTGTTTCGATCACAATGCCGATCTGCGAGCGCTTGCGTGCGGCGACAAGATGATGGTGTACAGCGCCACAGGCAATAAGCGCGCTTGTCGCCATTCGCTGCGACGACATTGCGCGGTCCGATAGCACAACGAACGAGAAGCCGTCGGCGATGGCCTGCTCGGCTTCGGCACAGGCGCGGTCGAGCGCATCGAGATAGCCGCTCGCTGAGTCTGTGTCGAAGGTAATGTCGATTGTCTTCGAGCGCATCCCGTGCGTCTCTAAATCACGAATGTCGGCGAGTTCTTTATTAGACAGAATGGGGTGGCTCAGGCTCAGGCGATGTGCCTGCTCCGGCGCCGTGTCGAGCATATTGCCTTCGGGGCCAATAAAGCATTCGAGCGACATCACCACCTCTTCGCGAATCGAGTCGATTGGCGGATTAGTGACCTGCGCGAACAGCTGCTTAAAGTAGTCGTAAATCATGCGCGGCTTGTCTGACAAACAGGCAAGCGCCGAGTCATTGCCCATGGATCCCAGTGGATCACGCGCCTCAGTGACGAGAGGAATGAGCATGAACTGCATGGTTTCGGTGGTGTAGCCAAACGCCTGCATACGACGCAGCAAGGCATCTTCGCCTTCGGCATCTTCTAACGACAATACATTGTCGCTTTTCGCGATATCGGCTAGCGTGACTTTCTGTTCGGCGAGCCAGTCGCCATAGGGGCGTTTGGCGCTGATTGTCTGCTTGAGTTCCTCGTCAGGAATCAGGCGGCCCTGTTCGAAGTCGATGAGAAACATTTTGCCCGGCTGTAGACGGCCTTTTAGCAACACGTTAGCGGGGTCAACGTGAACCACACCAACCTCTGAAGCCATGATTACCTTGTCGTCTTTGGTCACGTAATAGCGGCTAGGTCGCAGGCCATTGCGGTCGAGCACGGCGCCAATGTAATGACCGTCCGAGAACACGATCGAGGCGGGGCCGTCCCAGGGTTCCATAATGGCCGAGTTGAATTCGTAGAAGTCGCGCTTCTGCTGATCCATGTTGGCGTCTGATTGCCACGCCTCGGGGATCATCATCATGACAGATTCTTGCAGTGAGCGACCCGACATGAGCATAAACTCTAGGACGGCATCGAAGCTGCCCGAGTCGCTGCAGTCTGCGTCGATAACGGGGAACAACGATTCAAGCTTGTCGCCAAAAACGTCGGTTTTCGCCGTGCCCTGACGGGCGACCATTGCGTTTACGTTGCCGCGCAGGGTGTTGATCTCGCCGTTGTGGCTCATGAAGCGGTTCGGCTGCGCGCGATCCCAAGACGGGAAGGTGTTAGTACTGAAGCGCGAGTGAACCATCGCTAGATGCGTTTCGAATTTCGGGCTCATCAGATCTTTATAAAAAGGAAACAGCTGCCCCGGCGTGAGCATGCCCTTATAGACAATGACTTTGGTCGAGAGGCTGCAGGCATAGAGCTGTTTTGCTTCGGTGAGGCTCGTGTCGCCGCGCAGCGTGTGTGAGAAGCGCTTACGGATCACGTACAGCTTACGCTCGAACTCTTCTTGGCTGAGGCCTTCGGCAGCGCCTATAAACAGCTGCTCAATACGCGGCTGTGCTGCGAGCGCTGCAGGTCCGACGTCGGCGCCAACCGCGTCAGTAGGCACGTCGCGCCATCCCAGTAGAGTCTGGCCTTCCTCGCTGATGATGCGGTTGATTGTCGTGCGGCAAGTCTCGCGTTCGGCATCGACCTGAGGCAGAAAAATATTACCCACAGCGTATTGGCCCGCTGCGGGGAGCGTCACGCCAAACGACTTGGAAGCGATCTCGCTGAAGAAGCTGTGTGGCAGCGCCATGAGTATGCCCGCGCCGTCGCCCGTGTTGGCTTCGAAACCGCAACCGCCACGGTGGTCCATTCGTGAGTTGAGATGATACGCATCGAGCATTATTTGATGGCTTGGCTTGCCTTTTATATTGGCGACGAAGCCAACGCCACAGGAGTCCTTCTCTTGGGCAGGATCGTACAGACCCTGCTTAGGGGGAAAGCCAAACTTTAAGGGCACTCGGTTGTCATTGCTCATGGTTACATCTCTCAAAATTCTTGCACTTAACATCGCTTGCACGCTGCCTGTGTCTTCCACAGCAGCGTCGCAATGAGCGCGTTTCTTACATCGAAGCTCAAGCGTCCGACACGCGAGTGAATCGGATAATTTGAGCCAACTATGCTTATTCTGCAGCTTGTTTTGCGGCCTCAACTAGGTGTCGAACTGACGCAAGGTAGGTCGTCTAGTTCGTGCTGCTACGGCATTTTGTGCAGCCTGCAGCGTCCCTGTTTGCACGGTCGCGTGCTTGGTGAGCAGCACGGAAACGGTCGACAACAATACCATTGCACTAACTATTGTCAAGAATTCGGCTGTGCGGAAACCGCTTGGGGAAAGTAAACTGACAAGGGTTTGTCAGTAGTCGAATACAGTCTTGTAATTAATGACAAAATTCTGGCAGGAGGCGACGAATTTTCAACCTCAAATGTCACAGGTTGTGTCGCAAAAATTTTTCAAAACCTGACGTCACGCGGCTAACAGTTTTTCAATTGCTCTGCGGTTTGCCCAAAGAGAGATACACGCTTTGCTCGCTTGATAAAACACAAAGGGTGGATTACTCTCTAGCATCGTATTTACTATGCTTGTGCGAAGCTACGCCTCTTTAAGGCAGATGTTTCGACTCGCTTGCATCAACCGGCGCCTAACAGACTTTCGGCGATGCAACTCTCATTCCCAACAACGGAGGCGAATGTAACCCGTGAACCTAAACCTAACCCGTAGACGCTTTATCAAGGGCGTAATCGCCTCTGGCGCAGCGGCAACCACGACTGGCGTCTGGGTTGCAGCGAATGGTGCCGCGAGGCCCGCCGGCGCGGTCGAACGTATGATCCGCATCAACATCAACGGTCAAGTGCGCACAGTCGATGTAGCGCCGCAGGAGACGCTAGCGTCGACACTGCGTTACAAGCTCGGCCTAACCGGCACTAAGCTTGGCTGTAATCGCGGCGAGTGCGGCGCTTGCACTGTGCTTGTCGATGACGTGTCGACCTATGCCTGCTCGGTTCTAACCCACTCGGTTAAAAACGGGCGCGTCGAAACAGTCGAAGGCCTCGAGTCTGCCGATGGCACGTTGCACCCTGTGCAGCAGGCCTTCGTTGAAGAGCTTGCGCCGCAATGTGGCTACTGCACGCCTGGCCAGATCATGGCCGCTGTAGGGCTACTCCGCGAGAACCCAAATCCTACGCGTGAAGAAGCGCGACAGGGACTGTCGGGCAATATCTGCCGCTGTGGTTCTTATGACTCTTACCTCGATGGCGTAATGCGCGCCGCGCAAATAGGATAATCAACATGGCTTATATGCACATTGGTAAAGACTTCGTGCCACCAGATGTTAACGGTAAAGTTACCGGTCGCATCAAATATGCCGAAGATTACACGCGCGAAGGCATGGTCTATGCGCGCCTATTAACGAGCCCGATTCCCCATGCGCGCGTCGTCAACATTGACGCGACTGAAGCACTGGCGATGGACGGTGTTTTTGGCCTTCTCACGGCAGACGATGTCTATCCTGACGGCGAGCCGCAGAGCACTGGTCTTAAGGTGCTTACAAACGAGCCAACGCTAGTCGGTGAGCCGATTCTTGCGTTAGCTGCAATTGACGAAAAGACAGCAGAGACTGCAATTAGCAAGATCTCAGTGACGTTCGAGCGTCTACCATTCGTATTAGATCCGCTCGACAGTCTCGCCGAAGGCGGCCCCGATGCTTACAACGGCGGCAATACTTACGTCTTCCGTCAGGGCTTTGCTTCTGAGAAGTGGAGCGCCGATCAGGTGGCTAGCTTCCGTGCGGGCAACGAGCCGACAGCCGAACCACAGCAGACTTTCGCGTACGGCGATCTTGATGCAGCACTCGGTGAGTCTGCGTTTGTTTACGAGACTGCCTTCACAACAGCGGGTTACCCACACCAGTCAATGGAGCCTCGCAGCGCGATGGCTTATTGGGAAAACGGCAAGCTGTATCTCCACGGTACGTCGCAGTCACTGTCGGCTCTCGCCGATGGCATGGCGAGCATCGTTGGTGTTCCGCAAGAAGACTTTGTGTTTATTAACGAAGCGACAGGCGGTGGTTTCGGTCAGCGTGCCCGCGCAAACAGCATTCCCAGTATGGCGATCCCTGCGAAAATGTCGCAGAAGATTAACCGTCCCGTCATGATGCGCGTAACGCGCGATGAAGAAACGGCAATCGGTGGCGCGCGTCAGGGTTTCCAAGGTTGGATCAAGTGTGGATTTAAAGCCGACGGCACGATGGCGGCGGCAGACCTCTACATTATTTCCGACAATGGCGGTAAAGGCGGCGGCGGCGATGCCTACTCAGCAGCCGACTGTATCTCTATTCTTTATCAGACCGAAGCAGTTCGTTTCCGCGGCACGTCTATCGGTAGTAATACCGGACACCGTGGCGCGCAGCGTGGACCAGGCCAGAATCAGATTGCCGCGATTATCGCGCCAATCCTCGACAAAGCGGCCGAGGAACTCGGCATCGATCGCCTGAAGATTCGTCAGATCAACACGCCACAAAATGGCGATGTGGGTGGCGCACAGCAGATTCCGTTTACCAGTGCTTACATGCCAGAGGCCCTTAAAATGGGCGCCGAACAGTTTAACCTTGAAGAGCGCATGGCGCGGTCGCGCAAGCGTAACGGCACGAAGGTTACCGGTATTGGAATCGGTCAGGGCTATCACAATGCGGGTCGTAGCGGCATGGACGGTATCGTTCGCCTCACCGCAGACGGTCGCCTGAAAGTGCATAACGGCGTTGGTAACCTCGGTACTTATTCGTACGCATCGACTTCGCGTGCGGCCGCAGAAGTATTGCAAATGCCTTGGGAGCACGTTGATATCGTTACGGGTCGTACCGACCGTCACCTGCCGATTACTTCGCCGCAAGATGGCAGTAACTCGATCTTTACTAACACGCGTACAAACTACGGCGCAGCGATGGACCTTCTCAATAAGATGAAGGAACTCGCAGCCATGGAGTTAGGCGGTGATGCAGCCGACTACGACTTCGCAGACGAACGTGTGTTTAAGACTGCAGCGCCAAGCGAAGGAATGACCTTTGCTGAAATCGCGCAGAAGGGAATTGCACTCGGTGGCAAGTTTACCGGTGCCTCAGATCTTCCCGAAGAGCTTAACGATTTCACTAAGATTTCTGTGAATCGCCTCGCTGGCGAATCGCTCATGGGTATCTATCACGATACGCCTCACAACAATAATCCTCCTGGATTCACTGTGACCTTCACAGAGATCGAGATGGACATTGAAACGGGCAAATACGATATCGTTGAGATGGTCACGATAGGCGATTGCGGAACGGTCGTTCACCCACAAGGTTTGAAAAACCAGTTGGTCGGTGGCGCAGTTTGGGGCATCGGTCTTGCAGGTTATGAACGTCATCTTTATGACCCGCAAAACGGACTCCCAGCAAGCACGGGTTATTGGCAGAGCAAGATCCCAACAATGATGGACACGCCGGCTAAGATTAAAACCGGCTGGGTTGATCTTCCGGATCCCGAAAACCCTGTCGGTGCGCGCGGTATCGGTGAGCCTGCGATGGGCGCAGTGGCAGCGGCACTTGCCTCTGCAATTAGCGACTCGCTCGATGGCCACCTGTTTAGCGCCGCGCCAGTTACAGCAGACATGATCATTAACCACGTAGCAGGGGTAACGTCTGAAGCCGTTCCTCTGGCTCAAAACAACTTCCGAGGTTGATATGGTAGCCACATCACATGACGTAATGCTCGACATTGAGCTCTATCAGCCTACCGACGAAGCTAACGCGCTCGCCTTGGCTGCAAGCCTTGGCAAAGACGGATGGTTGCTCGGCGGTGGTCAGGACACTTACGGTTGGTTGAAAGACCGAAACAAAACCGCGAGTGCCATGATCGAGTTGACTCAGGTCGACGCCTGGAAAGGCATTAAAGAGACTAGCGATGGAATCGAAATCGGCGCAGTGACTACGCTGACCGAAATTTCGAAGAACCCGTTGGTTAAAGAAAAATTCGCTCTACTCGCGAAAGCCGCTGGCGTTGTTGCTAGCCCGCAAATCCGCAATGTGGGAACCCTCGCAGGTAACCTAGCTCAGGATGCGCGCTGCTGGTATTACCGCCGTGGTCTCGACTGCTACCGTGCCGGCGGCAACATCTGCTACGCGGATTCGCCCGAAGGCTTAAACCGAGAACACGCCATCTTTGGTGCTAGCCGCTGTGTAGCGGTAAGCCCCTCGGATACTGCGCCTGCCTTGGTTGCACTCGACGCTACAATGGTTGTCACGAGCGCAAAAGGTCAACGCCTTGTGTCAGCGCAAGACTTCTTTGTTGGCCCCGACGTGAATATCACGAGCATGACCTCTCTCGAAGAGGGTGAGATCCTCACCGCCGTGCGTCTCCCTAATGAGTGGGCGAACGCTGAGTACTATTTCGAGAAAGTCGCAGATCGCAACGTGTGGGACTTCGCGCTCGTCAGCATCTCGGCAGCGATGAAAGTGTCGAACGGCGTGATCGAAGATTCGCGCATTGCGTGCGGCGCCGTCGAATGTGTGCCGCGTCGACTCGACGATGTTGAGAATGCGTTACGCGGCCAGCAGCGCTCGGAGCAATTGGCGGAACAAGTTGCTGCCATTGCATCTGAAGGCGCAGAGCCACTTAACTACAACCATTTCAAGATTCCACTGATCGAGAATTTGGTTAAGCGCGCGGTGCGCGGCTAGTCGTCTTGCTCGATTTAAGCCCTGTGCGGGTATTACCGCCGTCAGGGCTTAAACGCGAAAGCCGACTCGCAGTTGTAGAACAGTAAAATCTAGGGATTAAAGAAGGAGTGCGACTTTTGTTTTGCCGCCTTTGCAGCGGAAAACGAGAGCGACATTCCTCGATCGAGAACAGCGCGGCTTGACGAACAGGTTGGCTCCTTTTAATTATCTTAATTATCAGGAGAGGCCTCGTGAGGCTAACTAAAAAGAATAAACTTTGAGAGGTGCAAGGTGGGAGAAATAGTCCGCTATAAACGCGACGTCTGGGGTGAGGAAGTCATACTCGGCGTTTCATGGGATCTACTCTGGGTTGTGGCCGTTGCGGTGCTCGTGCTTTTAGCCGCGCACGCAATCGTGATGGCAGTGTTGGCCAATAAAAAGATGGACATGCCTTCGGGCGAAGGCAAACGCGTCGTGCGCCATGAGTCTATTGACCGCTGGTTTCACTGGGTTATGGCGCTGTCAATTTTCGCTTTGATCCTCACAGGTATCGCGCCGATTGTTGGGCTGCGATTTGCCTGGCTGAACTGGCACTGGATGGCCGGCTTACTATTGAGCTTTATCACCGTCGTTCATATTGTTCGCTCTTTATTCTGGCAAGACTTTAAGTCGATGATTCTGGGTCCACGCGACTTTGCAGAGCCTTTCGATTCTACGCGTCTTCCGGGCAAATATTCTTTCGAACAGAAAGGCATGCACTGGGCTGTCACCGTCGTTGTGATGACGGTTATCGCTACGGGCCTGCTCATGTTCCTGCAAATCGACTCGCCGTTTTGGGAGCGCACTAACAGCATGCCCGAGAGCCAGCTTGGCCTCGTGTTTTTGTTGCATGGGCTTTCTACGTTAGCGCTTGTTGCCCTTGCGGCAACGCATATCTACTTCGCCATTCGTCCCGAAAAACTCTTCTATACGCGGTCGATGTTTAAGGGTTGGATTTCAGAAGATGAGATGAAGGCGAACCACGATCCAAACCTATGGTCGCCTAAGCAAGCCGATTAAACGACTCGCGCGAGTTTATCGACTTCGCGCAAGTCAATGAGAAACAACGGGGTCAGCTCTTCCTGCGCAAGCAACGAGGGTCTGGCCCCATTTAATAGTGACACCACAGAAAGTAGTTGAGGGGCATAAAGTGACCGACAAAAACACACTAGAGAGCGCGATCGAGACGATCGAAGCCGGCTACGAATTTTTACTCGCTTATGCGGCGCAGGGGCGACCCGCCGGTGTTGAATCGGGCCCTGGACCACACGCTCAGCCGACAATTCATGGTATGGCGAAGGCGATGCAAGCGCTTATTACTGCGTTCGAGTCGAGCAGCGATGCGTTTGAAAAGGTCATTGCTGAGGACTGCGCGAAGGCAAGCGCGGCGCTGAATTTTATTTTGAAGCAGAATAAAATCGGCTCTGAGATGGTCGATAATTTAAATGCGTCGATTCACCTGCGCGCGGTGCTAACAGACCTGTTTCTTTATAGTGAAGTGCTCAAGCCAAGCACTGCCGAAGACCTTGCGACGCCTAGCGCGGTCCAGACCTACGACGCTGCAAACTAGCGGCGCCTGAAGAGAGCTATTGCGAATGATTTATCCGCCGCGACTAAATCTTGCCACTTTGCCCACCCCGCTCGTTAAACTTTCTCGCTTTTCTGAGCGCCTTGGCGGCGTCAATCTGTGGATTAAGCGTGACGAGATGACGGGCGTCGAGGTGTCAGGCAACAAAATTCGTAAACTCGAATTTTGCATTGCCGAAGCGCAGCGCCAAGGCTGCGACACCCTGATTACCTGCGGCGGAATTCAGTCGAATCATTGCCGAGCTACTGCCATTATGGGCGCACGTATCGGGTTGAAAGTGCAATTGATCTTACGCGGAGAGGAGCCACAGATTCCGAGCGGCAACCTTTTCATGGATTTATTGGCAGGGGCCGAGATCAGCTACCTGCCGGCGGAGGGCTGGGCAGCCGCGCATCCGCAGTACGCGAAGCAGCTCCAAGCCGAAGCCGAGATAGCTGGTCACAAAGCGTATTTCATCCCGACTGGCGCAAGTGACGAAGTTGGACTCTGGGGTTACATCGCTGCGAGCGAAGAACTTGCTGCCGATTTCAAAAGGTTAAACCTTAAGCCAAGCGCGATAGTAACCGCGACGGGATCGGGTGGAACTCAAGCTGGGCTTATTGCCGGCAACGAAATATTTGGCCTTGCTGAGAAAATCGTTGCTTTCAATGTTTCTGACAACGCTGACTATTTCGCCGAGCGCGCGCGTGAGGATATTTCGCACTGGCAAACGCGCTACGCCGATTTGCTCAAAGGCACTCCCGGCGCCGAGATCGATACTGCAACTCTGCGCGTACTCACTCAGGAAGGTTATCTTGGTCCTGGATACGGCATCGGCTACCCCGAGGTTTTCGACATTATTAAGGCGCTCGCCTCGAGTGAGGGACTGTTTCTCGATCCCGTCTACACGGGCAAGGCGTTCTTCGGCATGGTGAATGAAATTTTGAAAGGTGATCAAGGCTGTTTCGCGGGCGCAAAAGATATTGTATTTATTCATACCGGTGGGCTTTTCGGCGTATTCCCGCAACAAGAGAATTTCACTTTCGCAGCCGGCTAGAGTGGTCATTAAGTTAATGGGTCATCATGTAGATCGGTTTTAAAGACAGGAGCACGAGTAATGCCACGCAATTCATCTACGCCTTTTTTACCCTATTTAAAAAAGGGTTCGATTGCCGCGGCAATTCTTATTGCCTTAACAGCGTGCGGACCCGAAGGCGAGCAGTCTGGCTATGGTGCAGATGACTCGTCGGGTTACGGTAGCGACGGCATGGCAGCAGCAACGAGCTGGGCTGAGCCTACGCCAAGTATTTACGCCGACGTCGAAAACGAAAGTGACCTGCTCAGCAACACCCGCCAGCTGGTTACCGACAGCCTACGGTCGGGCGAAGGCTATTTCAGTGCCGACGGGCGCGAGCTAATCTATCAGAGCGAACAAGCAGGCGATAACCCGTTCTATCAAATTTTTGTGCTGGATCTTGCGAGTGGCGTAAGCAGGCTCGTATCCCCCGGCGTCGGTTTAACCACCTGCGCGTGGATACACCCAACCCAAGATCTGGTCATGTATTCGTCAACGCATGAAGACCCCAATGCTCAGGCGAAGCAGGCTGAGGAAATCGCTATTCGCGAAAGCGGTATCGAACGCGCGTATGGCTGGGACTACGATCGCCATTACGATATTTACATTGCTAACAGCGACGGCAGCGACCCACGAAATATCTCTAACGCCGAGGGTTACGATGCCGAAGGTTCATACTCTGCCGACGGCTCTCAGATTTTGTTCGCGTCGAATCGTGAAGCCTATTCGCGCACATTGAGCCTTGCAGAACAGGCGCTTTTCGAAGACGACAGTTCATACTTTATGGACTTGTATGTCATGGACGCTGACGGCGGAAACGTGCGGCAGCTTACCCGCTCACCGGGCTACGATGGCGGACCATTCTTTAGCCCAGACGGCAGTAAAATTACTTGGCGACGCTTTAATCCCGATGGCAATAGCGCAGAAATCTGGACGATGGACGCCGATGGCAGCAATCAGCGTCAACTCACCGCCGATGCAATGGTTGCGTGGGCGCCTTATTATCATCCGAGCGGCGAATACCTCATCTACTCTAGCAATCAGCTGGGCCACGCTAATTTCGAACTTTTCTTGATTGATACCCAAGGTGCGCACGCACCGGTTAGAGTGACCAACACAGACGGGACAGACATTCTGCCGGTGTTCTCGCCAAGCGGAGATCAGCTTGCATGGAGCACTACGCGCACGCCAGATGGCACGTCGCAGTTGCATATAGCCGACTGGAATCATGCCCGCGCACTCGAACTTCTGGCTAATTCGAGCGCTCACTAAATGCGTCTCGCGCTCTGCATCGGCTTGCTAAGTCTGCTAACTGTGCAGACTTCGTTCGGGCAAGGAGCCGACAGCGGCGCAGAACCTGCGGCATCCGATATTACGCCAATCCACCATAGCCTTAGGGTCACGCTCGACCCCGAGAATAATCGCCTCGAGGTTACCGATACAATCGACTTGCCCGAAAGGTTTGGGCGTAGCGATATCGCGTTCGCGCTTAATTCGAATCTGCAGATGACCAATCGTCCTCGCGGTCTTCGCGAAACAGGATTATCGGTGCAGGAACTGGCCCAAGGAATTAATGAAACCGGCGGTATTGCTGCGAGCTCAACGCGTTATTCGGTGGACCTACCGCGCCGCAGGAGCCAGTCTCTCGAGCTAACCTATTCTGGCACGCTGTTTGATGAAACGCGTCAAACCGGTGCTCAGTACTCACAGAGTTTTTCCGAGACCTCGGGAATTATCGATTCGCGCGGCGTCTACCTCAACCGGGGTAGCGCGTGGGTGCCAGAGTTTGGCGACGACTTGATTACCTTTGATCTGCAAATAGAATTCGCCGACTCCGCCCGAGGGTGGCAGGGTATCAGTCAGGGAGATAGTGTCGGCGACAACGCCTGGCGCAGCGACGTGCCGATGGAAGAGGTCTATTTGATCGCAGCGGCGTTTACCGAATACTCGTCTGTTTACCAGTCTGTGCTACCAAATGATGATCGCGAAAACGAAGTTGAGGTGCTGGCGCTGCTGCGTTCGCCCGACCAAAATCTTGCCGCTAAATATCTCGATGCAACGGAGCGATATCTCGCGCTTTACGAGCCACTCTTAGGCGCCTATCCGTACAGTAAATTCGCTCTGGTCGAAAATTTTTGGGAGACAGGATATGGGATGCCTTCGTTCACCTTACTGGGCGAGCAGATCATTCGGTTCCCGTTTATTATCGATTCGTCCTATCCGCATGAAATTTTACACAATTGGTGGGGCAACGGCGTCTATCCCGACTATGAGTCGGGCAATTGGAGTGAAGGATTAACCGCGTATTTGGCAGACCACCTTTTTCAAGAAGTTGAGGGGAGGGGGCCGGAATACCGTAAGGAAATGCTCGCAAGGTATAAAAACTATGTCAGCGACGCGGCCGATTTCCCCCTCGCTGAATTTACGTCGCGAAATTCTGCTGCATCGCAGGCGGTGGGCTACGGCAAGACACTCATGCTCTGGCATATGCTTCGCGTCGAGCTAGGCGATGAATTATTTCTTGGCGGGCTGAAACAATTTTACCGCGACTTTAAATTTAAGCGTGCTTCTTTCGCCGACATGGCCGCCCATTTTTCGGCGGTTGCCGAACGTGATTTACAGCCGTTTTTTACCCAATGGGTAGCGCGCAAAGGCGCGCCCGAATTGGCAGTGTCTGTTCTCGAAGAGCGCGGCGATAAAGCGCGACTGATGTTTGCGCAGATTCAAGACGAGGCGCCATTTTCCTTCACTGTGCCAGTCGCGCTTTATTATGCAGACAGCGATACGCCGCAGCTTGTCGACGTCGCTCTAAGCCAGCGCGCCGAGGGCTTTCTAGCCGATAATTATTCGGCGCTTGAGGCCGTAGTCGTTGATCCTTATTTTGATCTTTTTCGCACGCTCGACCGAGCCGAAACACCGCCCACTATTGGCGAGCTTTTTGGCGCGTCGACGATCACCTTTGTCGTGCCATCGGCCAGCGCGGCGCCGCGATCGGCTAACTTCGGGGACGCCGATGTTGCGCTGACCGAGGCGCACTGGCGTGAACTCGCCGCAAACTTCGGCGAGGGCGTAAGTGCGCGTATCGTGCGCGATGACGAGATCGGGTCGTTACCTACTGATTCGAGTGTCTGGGTTCTGGGCCGAAATAATCGATTCGCCGATCGAGCGATCGAGGCAGCTTCAAGCAATGTCAGCAGGCGCGAAAATGGGCTGTCGTTAGGCGCTACCGAGGTGGCATTTCAGGAGCGTAGTTCAGTTTTCGTGACCCGGCATCCAAATTCCGACGAGCTAGCGCTTGGCTTCATCGCTATTGATAAACAAGCGGCGCAGCCAGGAATGATAGAGAAACTCCCCCATTACGGAAAATACTCTTATCTGAGCTTCGTTGGTGATGCGCCGACTAACGACGTAAAGGGTGTGTGGGCAAGCAGCGACTCGCCGCTCGTTTGGTTAAACCCTGAGAGAGGGTCGACGCGCGCGCTTGCGGGCTTGCCTGCGGTGCCGGCATTGACTGAGCTGCCGCCAAAATATTTAGCGGCAAACCTTGCGCGTCACGTGGAAAAGCTGACCGACGCTGGGCTGCTCGGACGCGGCATAACGCAAGTCCTGTCCCCCAGAGACGAGGGTATCGAAGGGGCTGCTCGCTATATTCAGGGCGAATTTAGGCGCATCGGCCTGCAGGCGATTGGCGGCAGCTATCTGCAAACATGGCAGGCCACTCTCGATAATGGCAAGGTGCAGCAACTCAGCAATCTCGTTGGCCTTATTCCGGGAAGTGATCCGGCACTGGCAAATCAGCCGGTTGTGCTCGGTGCGCATTATGACCATCTTGGGCTAGACGAGCGCGGCATCCCGTTCCCCGGCGCAGACGACAACGCATCGGGTGTAGCAGTGCTTATTGAAGTTGCGGCCAAGCTTACGCGTGCTTTTACGCCGGTGCGGCCGATCGTGATTGTCGCCTTTAGTGGCGAAGAATCGGGCTTGTTGGGGTCGAAGCACTTCGTCTCGTCTCCGCCCAGCGCCCTCGGTGATGTTGGTTTCTATGCGATGATCAACTTAGACGCGGTGGGCAGGCTGGAGGGACGCAAGCTGCAGGTATTTGGTAGCGAGAGCGCCTATGAGTGGCCGTTCATGGCGCAAGGCATTGGCTACACCATAGGCGTGGAATCGCAGCTGCCGGCACAAACCATTGCGAGCAGTGATCACGTGTCTTTTCTCAATAACGGAGTGCCTGCAATCCACCTATTTTCGGGGCTTCATACCGACTATCACCGGATTAGCGATAGCGCGGCGAAGCTCGATTATGAGGGGCTTTCTGGAGTGGCCTCGTGGCTTGAGGAAGCGGCGATGTACCTCGGTCAGCGCAGTGAACCGCTGCGGGTGACGCTCGCGAATGCGCCAGTTGTCGTCGCACCGTTGGGATCCGAGGAGCGGGGTGCGAGTCTTGGCACCGTACCCGACTTCGCCTATGTCGGCACGGGCGTGCGCATTACCGGCGTTATCCCTGACAGTGCGGCCGAGGCGGTTGGGCTTCGCCAGAATGACATCATATTGTCGTTAAACGGGCAAACTGTCACTGATTTACAGACCTACTCGAATCTCTTGAGGACTTACGCTATCGGCGATGTCGTTGCGATCGAACTCAATCGTGGGGAAGAAATCGTCACTGTCACCGCGACCCTTACCGCTAGACGCTAATGCAACTAATTGTTTCGTAAACTCTTAAGTTAGTAATTCTGCTGTACACTCTGCTCCCCAAGACAGCGGTAAATTGATCTTCATCAATAAATCGGTGCGTCGACCGTGGTCCTCGTGGGCCACTTTTTAGCGAGCAATTACATGAGCTTTGCTGTTTTGAATTTCCCTAAATCGACTTTGCGGCTCGCCTCAATTATTTGTCTGTTTGCTGTTCTACCTCTGTCCGAATTGAGCGCACAGGACGGCATCGCTGTTCAGTTACCGCAGATCACGCGAATAGAGCAGAGCGATGCCGAGATCACGATA
>TARA_B110000503_G_scaffold26873_1_pt1 | contig 37083 bp, 32 predicted proteins | sample TARA_B110000503 | Tara Oceans TARA_B110000503 (sample SAMEA4397472) | marine metagenome | biome: Polar Biome; feature: [SRF] surface water layer (ENVO:00010504); material: water (ENVO:00002006), including particulate matter (ENVO:01000060) such as... | depth 5 m | reverse complement strand
CAGTATAGATAGTATAATTTTTTGCATACCTTTTATTAAATTGAATTAAAAACAGGTTATAAATATACAAATGCAAAAATTAAATACACTTTTTATGTAATATTTATTCGTGATAATTTAAGTATCCTTAACTTAGCTTTTAAATATTTTAATATTGGAAAACACAGTTTTAATTGGAGTTGTAACACGTGATCAAGATAAAGACAAATCTGCAGAATACCTCGATGAGTTAGAGTTTTTAACGACTACCGCTGGTGGAATTGTTGTAAAGCGATTTACCCAAAATTTAGAGAAGCCTAACCCTAAAACATTTTTAGGTACTGGGAAAATTAAAGAAGTTCTAGACTTCATTGAAGCTGAAAAAATTCAGACTGTAATTTTTGATGATGAATTATCTCCAGCTCAAGAAAGAAATATCAGCAAAATATTTAACTGTAAAATATTAGATAGAACAAATTTGATACTAGATATATTTGCTCAAAGAGCAACTACTAGTTATGCTAGAACTCAAGTCGAGTTAGCTCAATGTCAATATTTATTACCTAGACTAAAAGGAATGTGGACGCACCTTGAAAGACAAAAAGGAGGTATTGGAATGAGAGGACCAGGGGAAACTGAAATTGAAACAGATAGAAGGATTGTAAGAGATAAAATTTCATTATTAAGAAATAAAATCAAGGCTATTGATAAGCAAATGCATACCCAAAGAGGTAACAGAGGTAAAATGATAAGGGTTGCTTTGGTTGGATATACTAACGTAGGAAAATCAACGCTTATGAATGTTTTGAGCAAATCTGAAGTATTTGCAGAAGACAAGCTTTTCGCCACTTTAGATACTACAGTAAGAAAAGTGGTTGTAAAAAACCTCCCATTCTTAATGAGTGATACTGTAGGTTTTATTCGAAAATTACCCACCCAATTAATAGAGTCTTTTAAAAGCACCTTAGACGAAGTAAGAGAGGCGGATTTATTAATTCATGTCGTTGATATTTCACATTCAAATTTCGAAGAACATATAGAATCAGTGAATAAAATATTAGAAGAGATTAAAAGCTCAGATAAAAAAACTATTATGGTTTTTAACAAAATAGATAATTACACATTCGAAGAATTTGATGATGAAGATTTGATATCTGTCAGAGGGAAGTCTAATTATACTCTTGATGATTGGAAGAAAACTTGGATGAGTAAAAAAGAGACACAAGTCAGGTTTATTTCAGCTTTAAATAATCAAAATATAGAAGACTTAAAAGATTGTTTATATTCAGAAGTAAGAAAGGTTCATGTTACAAGATTTCCTTATAATGAGTTTTTATACCCTGATTGCTAGTGATTCTTTTTTTTATATAACGGAACTGAAGAACAAGCTTCCCCAAACATTATTGTTTTAGTAATAGGTTTTAGTCTATCAACAATTTGAAAATATGCATCAACTGGGATGCTCTTTTTTGTACAACCTTTTATAATAACAGCCTTATCAACGAATAAAGAAAGGTCCATAGAATTCACTAAATCTTTAAAAATAAATTTCTCCAAGTAGTTTAAATCTCCAACAACATTTTTAATACAATTACTCTCAAGTTTAATGGCAATTAATAAGTAAGCCCAAGTTGGAATTATAGCTTCATTGCTACATAAAACAGCAACATAACTTCCATTAAATTTAGTCCAATCAAAATTATTAATATTACTTCGAAACTCTTTTTCTTTTAAAAACAGACCTTCATGAAGCCAATCTTTAATATCTAAGACATGTCTTTTACCTTCTGGGTAAAAATCTTCTAAATCAATTGTAATTAATTTGCTATCACTAACCCTGTTTATAATTTCTTTTGACATTAGTAGTTGAGTTTACACTTTATATAGCCTGTATGATTTAAACTTGTATTGTTCAAGAAAATAATTTATAAGAGACCTAATTCTAATTTTGCTTCTTCGCTCATTAAATCTTGAGTCCAAGGAGGATCAAAAGTGATTTCTACCTCAACCTCTTTTACCTCTTTCATAGACCTAACCTTTTCTTCTATATCTAGTGGTAGTGATTCTGCAACTGGGCAGTTAGGTGTTGTTAGAGTCATTAGTATTTTAACATCTCTATCTTCATTAATCATTACATCATATATTAAACCTAGTTCATATATGTCTACTGGAATCTCAGGATCAAAAATTGTTTTTAATACATTGACAATTTTTTCACCTAAGTTTTTTGGATCAAATTCTTCTTTATTCATTATTAATTTTTGTTTGATATGCTAGAGCATATAATTTTAATTGTTTTATCATACTAGAAAGACCATTCGCCCTGTTAGGAGAGAGGTGTTCTTTTAATCCAATTTCATCTATAAATCCAGTATTTGCTTCTATTATTTCATTAGGTCCTTGATTAGAAAATACTCTAATTAATATAGCAATAATTCCTTTACTAATAATTGCATCACTATCTGCTTTGAAAATAATCTTGTTGTCAATCAATTCTGCCTGAACCCAAACTTTGCTTTGACACCCCTTGATTAAATAATCTTCAGTTTTATATTTGCTATCAATTAAGGGTAGGGATTTCCCTAAATCAATCATATACTCATACCTTTGCATCCAGTCTTCAAACATTGCAAATTCATCCACTAAATCTTCTTGTATTTGTTTTATTTTCAAGATTTATTTTTTAGTAAAAATACGATAACAAAAAGATTATTTCAATTTATAATACTGTATTTCAGTCTATTTTAATTTAAGATAACATTAAAATAGCTTTATTAAGTGCTTTAATAAATATATCTATTTCTTCTTTGGTGTTATAAAAGCAGAAAGAGATTCTTATTGTACCTGGAATTTTAAAATAATCCATTATAGGTTGCGCACAGTGATGTCCAGTTCTAGTAGCAATCCCTAATTTATCAACAATAGAGCCTATATCATAAGGGTGTATTTGACCTACATTGAAAGAGATAACAGCAGTTTTTTCCTCAGAAACCCCATATATTTTTAAATCTTTTATTTCTAAAAGCTTGCTTGTAGCATAACCTAATAGGTCCTTTTCATATTCATTAATATTATCAAGGCCAATTCCATTCAAATAGTCAATAGCAACACCAGAAGCAATTACACCGCTTATGTTTGGTGTACCAGCTTCAAATTTATTTGGAAGCCCTGCGTAAGTTGATTTTTCAAAAGTAACTTTATCTATCATTTCACCTCCTCCTAAAAAGGGAGGAATTTTATTTAGCCACTCTTCTTTTCCATACAAAACTCCAACACCTGTAGGACCGCATATTTTATGTGTAGAGGTTACATAAAAATCCACATCTAATTCCGACACATCTATTTTCATATGTGGGGTTGCTTGAGCTCCATCAATTAATACAGCAGCATTATATTCATGCGCTTTTGTAATTATTTTTTTTATTGGGTTTATCACCCCTAATGCATTTGAGACATGATTAACAAATACAACCTTTGTTTTAGTATTTAATAATTTTTCAAATTCGCTAAATATCAATTCTCCATTATGATCAATAGGAATTACTTTAATTTTAGCGCCAGTTTCTTCACACAACATCTGCCATGGAACAATATTGCTATGATGTTCTAATTGAGATACAATAATTTCATCGTCTTTTTTTAATATTTTTTTAAAACCATTCGCCACTAAGTTTATACTATGTGTTGTTCCTGAAGTAAATATTATTTCAAACGAATTCTTTGCATTGAAATGTTTTTGAAACTTAACTCTAGAGTCCTCGTAGGCATCCGTAGCTTCTTGGCTTAATGCATGAACACCTCTGTGAATATTAGAATTATAGTTTGAGTAATAGGAAACAATTGAATCAATAACGACTTTAGGGGTCTGTGATGTAGCGGCATTATCAAAATAAACCAAATTCTTCCCGTTTACTTTTCTTTTAAGTATAGGAAAATCCTTTCTTATTTCTTCAACATTTATGTTAGTACTATTTTTCATCTATAAATTAAAGCCAATATTTACACCTAATTTATTAGCGATTAAATTAGTTATTCTATTTTTTAATTCAGGAATTCTTACACTTTGGAGTACATTATTTGCAAAACCATACATTAATAAAGCTTTTGCTTCCTTTTCTGGAATACCTCTAGATTTTAAATAAAATAGAGCGTTTTTATCAAGTTGGCCAATAGTGCAACCATGTGAGCATTTCACATCATCCGCAAAAATTTCAAGTTGAGGCTTGGTGTTAATTGAAGCCTTATCACTTAGTAAAATATTATTGTTTGCCTGAAATGCATTTGTTTTTTGTGCCTCTTTTTCTACAACTACTGTTCCGTTAAACACACCTGTTGACCTATCGTCATAAATTCCTTTATAGTCTTGATGGCTCTCACAGTTTGGCTTAATGTGATTAACTAGCGTATTGTGATCTACGTGTTGTTTACCTTCAATAATAGTAATACCCTTCATTATGGACTCTATGTGTTCCCCTTTTTGAGAAAAAGTTAAATTGTTTCTAGTTAATTTGCCTCCGAAGGAGAAAGTATGCAAAGTGCAAATACTATTATTCTCTTGAACAATTGATGTGGTATCTATTAAAGAGGCCTGTTTATTGTCATTTTGAATTTTATAATAGTCCACTATAGATTTAGAATTCACAAAAACTTCAGTGACTGAATTTGTCAAAACTTCATTTTCAGTCAAATTTTGATGCCTTTCAATAATTTGTAATTGAGAATTTTCATCAACAATAATTAAATTTCTTGGCTGAAGCATTAATGAACTTTCATTGCCACTACTGAAATGAATTATTTGAATTGGTTTTTCAACGAGCTTGTTCTTAGGAATATGTATAAATGCACCTTCGTTGGAAAAAGCAGTATTTAAATCACTTATACCATCTTTTTTAATTGCTTTATTAAAATAATTCTCGATTACCACAGCGTATTTAGGCTTATTTAAAGCAGATGACATTAAACAGATGTCCATTCCCTCGTGAGTAGTTTCTGATAGATGAGAAGAATATTTTCCATCGACAAAAATTATTTTATAACTATCTATATCATCAATTAGATATTTTTTAATTTTTGAGTAATCTACAGCAGTGTTTTCACTTGGGAAAATACTGTAATCAGTATCAAGAATCTGTTTTAAAGAAGTGTATTTCCAGGACTCATTTTTTTTTGTTGGAAACCCTATGTTCTCAAAATTTTTAATGGCCTCTGTTCTTATATCATGAACATAGCTATCTATATTTACTTGATTTTCAAAAGCTATAAAGGATGAAACTAATTTTTCTTTTAAATCCATTTTATTAGTTTTTAACTTCTTCTTTAATCCAATCATATCCTTTTTCTTCGAGCTCAATAGCTAAGTCTTTTGTTCCAGATTTTACTATTTTACCATTATGTAATACGTGTACATAGTCAGGTACAATATAATCTAATAACCTCTGGTAATGAGTAATTAGAATTACAGCATTTTTTGAACTTTTTAATTTATTAACGCCATTTGCAACAATTCTCAAGGCATCGATATCAAGACCTGAATCTGTTTCGTCAAGTATAGCTAAACTAGGCTCTAGCATTGCCATTTGAAAAATTTCATTTCTCTTTTTTTCCCCACCTGAAAACCCATCATTTATAGATCTAGATAAAAATTTTCTATCAATTTCTAAAAGACTAGATTTATCTTTTAGTAGTTTTAGCATATCCTTAGCGGGCATTTCTTTTTGACCTCTAGCTTTTCTAGTTTCGTTAATTGCAGTTTTTATAAAGTTTGTAACAGAAACCCCTGGAATCTCAACAGGGTATTGAAAAGAAAGAAAAATTCCTTTGTGTGCTCTTTCTTCTGCAGATAATTCCTCTATAGACTCTCCATTTAAATTAATGTCTCCGTTTGTTATCTCGTATTCTTCTTTACCTGCTATAACAGAAGCTAATGTACTTTTCCCAGAACCATTAGGCCCCATAATAGCGTGAACCTCCCCAGCTTTTATTTCTAGGTTTATGCCGTTTAATATATTCTTGTCATCAATTTTAGCATGTAAATTCTTTATACTTAACATAATTATATTTCTTTATTAATAATTTCAACTATTTCTGTAATTTCTAACTTTACTGACCACCCTTCTTCTCCTTCTTTTTTACTGCGGAGATGTCCTTTTAAGACAACAGGAACAAAATCATACTCATCTTTTTTAATCGTACTTAACTGTTGATTTAATTCGTTTACTTTATCATTTACAATAATTCCATAAACGTTTTTGTTGGTTTGTAATACACCTGCATTATTATAAAAAATATACTCTCCACTAATGATTATCTGATCATTATTTTTTGTTTCCATTATGTTGGTTGAAACAGCTCTAGAGTCCTTTTTCTTATCACAACTAACACTTATAAGAGCAATGCAAATTAAAATTCTATATAATTTCATATTAAATAATATTTTTATCCAACAGATCCTTCTAGGGATATTTCTAATAATTTTTGGGCTTCTACAGCAAATTCCATCGGAAGTTTGTTTAACACATCCTTGCTAAACCCATTTACAATTAATGCTATCGCTTTTTCTGTACCAATACCTCTTTGATTGCAGTAAAAAATTTGATCCTCACCAATTTTACTAGTAGTAGCTTCGTGCTCAACTTGTGCGGTTTTGTTTTTAGCTTCTATGTACGGGAATGTATGAGCCCCACATTCGTTACCCATTAATAAACTATCACATTGTGAGAAGTTTCTAGCATTTTCAGCTTTAGAATTAATTTGGACTAACCCTCTATAACTATTCTGAGATTTTCCTGCAGAAATTCCTTTAGAAATTATTGTAGATTTTGTGTTTTTTCCAATATGAATCATTTTAGTTCCTGTATCTGCCTGTTGATAATTATTTGTCACGGCAATTGAATAAAATTCTCCGATAGAATTATCTCCTTTAAGAATACAAGAAGGATATTTCCATGTTACTGCGCTCCCAGTTTCTACTTGAGTCCAAGATATTTTTGCATTTTTCTCACAAATCCCTCTTTTGGTAACAAAATTAAATACGCCCCCTTTTCCTTCAGCACTTCCTGGAAACCAGTTTTGGACTGTGCTATATTTTATTTCAGAATCATCCAGTGCTATTAACTCTACAACAGCAGCATGTAATTGATTTTCGTCTCTACTTGGTGCGGTGCAACCTTCTAAATAGCTAACATAACTTTTCTCGTCAGCAATAACAAGAGTTCTTTCAAACTGACCTGTGCCTGCTTGATTAATTCTAAAGTATGTAGAAAGTTCCATAGGGCATCTAACCCCTTTTGGAATGTAACAAAAAGACCCGTCACTAAAGACCGCAGAGTTTAATGCCGCGTAAAAATTATCTTTTGTAGGCACTACAGATCCAATATATTTTTTTACTAAATCAGGATGATTTTTTATTGCTTCACTAATGGAGCAAAATATTATTCCTTTTTCAGAGAGAGTTTTTTTAAATGTTGTAGCTACTGAAACGGAATCTATAACTACATCCATAGCAACTCCAGTTAATTTTTTTTGCTCATCAATTGAAATCCCAAGTTTTTTAAATGTCGCTAATAACTCTGGATCAACCTCACTTAAATCGTTGTATTTGGGAGCGTTAGAAGGTGCGGAATAGTAAGATATAGCTTGGAAATCAGGTTTTACGTATTTTACATTTGCCCAATCTGGCTCTTTCATTTTTTCCCACTCTCTATAAGCATCTAGTCGCCATTGTGTCATCCATTCAGGCTCTTCTTTTTTCTTGGAAATTGCTTTTACAATATTTTCATTTAGCCCAACAGGAAATGTGTCAGACTCAATATCTGTATAAAAGCCATACTCATATTCTTTAGTCTTTAACTCTTCCCTTAAATCATCTTCAGTATATTTTCCCATATTTTTTTATTTAAAGTGAAAAACTTTCTCCACAACCACAGGTTCTATTAGCATTAGGGTTAGAAAAGACAAACCCACTACCATTAAGACCTCCGGAATATTCTAAAGTTGTTCCAACCAGGTATAAAAAACTTTTTTTATCCACTACTATTTTTATATTATTATCTTCAAACATCTTGTCATCCTCATTTTTGTTTTTATCAAAATCTAAATCATAGGAAAGTCCAGAACAACCACCACTTTTGACACCAACTCTTATGAAGTCTTCAGTAGGATTGTAGCCATCATTAGTCATTAATTCAATGACTTTATTTTTCGCTATATCTGATATTTTGATCATAAATAAATATATAAAATATATTAGCCTACAAATATACAATATAACGCTTGTTTTTACACATTATTTTGTCTATTTATATGATTAAATTTGAGAGTTTATTACAAAAGAATGTTAGATTTGCAACATGATTGAAGACAAAAATATTAGTACAACCAGCCTAAAAGATTTAGGGGAGTTCAAGTTAATAGAGAAATTAACTGAAAATTTCGACAATACTAACCCAAGTACTATAAAAGGAATTGGGGATGATGCCGCGGTATTATCTTACACAAATAAGAAGGTGGTTGTTTCTACTGATTTGTTAGTTGAAGGGGTTCATTTTAACCTTGCATACACTCCTTTGAAGCATTTAGGTTATAAGGCTGTAATGGTTAATTTATCTGATATTAATGCTATGAATGCGATTGCAACTCAAATAACAATTTCAATCGCAGTCTCAAATAGATTTACACTCGAATCTTTAGAAGAACTTTATTCGGGGATTAGGCTAGCTACAAAAGCCTATAAAGTGGACTTAGTTGGTGGAGACACAACCTCTTCAGTATCTGGATTAACAATTTCAGTTACCGCACTAGGGGAAGTTGAGGAGAAGGATATAGTTTATAGAAATGGAGCTAAAATCAATGACTTATTAGTTGTCACGGGTGACCTCGGAAGTGCATACATGGGTTTAAAAGTTTTAGAAAGAGAAAATGAAGTTTTTAAAGTTAATCCTAATAATCAACCAGAATTAGATCAATACACCTATCTAGTGGAGAGGCAATTAAAGCCCGAGTCAAGAAAAGATATCATAAAATTATTAAAAGACTTAGAGGTCAAGCCTACAGCTATGATTGATATAAGTGATGGTTTATCTTCTGAAATTATACATATTTGCACCCAAAGTAATGTTGGCTGTGATTTGTATGAAGAAAAAATTCCTATTGATCCTCAATTAATTTCTGCATGTGAGGAATTTAATATAGACAGCACAACAATTGCTTTAAACGGAGGAGAAGATTACGAGCTTTTATTCACTATTTCTCAAGAGAACTACTCAAAAATTAAGGCAAATCCTAATTTTACTGTTATTGGACATATTACCGATAAAAATTCTGGTCCAAGTCTAGTTACAAGAGCAAATGCTAAAATTCCTTTAATCGCACAAGGCTGGAATTCAATTTCTTAGAGGTATTCTTAGTATTAATATTTTGCTGTTAAGGGTACTTTTATGATACTTAATCCAAAGAAAGGACAGGCACAATTAGTAGCCCCTAACCCAGCTGGGTGGGATTAAGAATAAGAAAGTAATTTTGTACAGCAACAATCCATACCCCCTAAACCAGGGGGTGTGGATTATTTGTTCATTAACTGTTCAATCTCCTCAATTTCAATAGGAATATTCTTCATTAGGTTTATTGGACCTCCTGTTTGCTGTATTACCACATCATCCTCTAGACGAATTCCAAAACCCTCATCAGGTAAATAAATACCAGGTTCAACAGTGAAAACCATATTGGCTTCCATCGGCTCATCTAAGAGACCGTAGTCATGAGTGTCTAGCCCCATGTGATGAGATGTGCCATGCATGAAGTATTTTTTATATGCAGGTTTTTCTTCAGATTCATTTTGAACATCAGCTTTATCCAATAGTTTTAACTCAAGAAGTTCAGAGGTCATTAACCTCCCAACCTCTTTGTGGTACTCTGCCCAATCTGTACCAGGAATTAACAATTTAGTAGCTTCTTTTTTGACTTTTAAGACAGAATTATATACATCCTTTTGTCTGTGGTTAAACTTTCCATTTACAGGAATTGTTCTGGTCATATCGCTAGAGTAATTAGCGTATTCAGCCCCAACATCTAAAAGAATTAGTTCCCCGTCTTTACATTGCATGTTATTTTCAATGTAGTGTAAAATGTTTGCATTGTTTCCTGAAGCTATTATAGGTGTATAAGCGAATTTTTTTGATTTATTAATCAGAAACTCATGTATAAATTCTGCTTCAATTTCATACTCCCAAACACCAGGTTTAACGAAATTTAAAATCCTTCTAAATCCTTTGTTGGTTATATCGCAAGCTTGTTGAATTAGCTTTGTTTCAATAGGGTCTTTCACAGATCTTAGCCTTTGTAAAATAGGATTACTTCTTTCTTTCTTTTTGTTAGAATACTTATTTAAAAGCCATTTACTAAACCTAGCGTCTCTAGTTTCCGTTTCAACTTTTGCTCTATAATGCTCATTCTCGTTAATGTAAATATTGTCACAATTAAGCATTAATTTATCGATGATTTTTTCTAAGTCATCTAACCAATAAACGTTCTTTATTCCGCTTATTTCGTAAGCTTGCTGTTTATTTACTTTAGGACCTTCCCATACGGCGATATGATCATCTGTCTCTTTTAATAATAGAATTGATTCTGTTATATTATTAGTTTTATCAGTTCTTAAAATCAAAACACTCTCCTCTTGATCTATACCCGATAAATAAAAAATATCTCGGTGCTGTTCAAATGGCAGTGTTGAATCAGCACTAACAGGGTAGATGTCGTTTGAATTGAAAACAGCAACGCTGTTTGGTTTCATTTTAGATAAAAAATTATTTCTATTTTTTATAAAGAGACTGTTATTGATTTTATCGTACTTCATTTTAATGGATTTAGAACATAAATATAATTACATTAATATCATTTCTGAGCTTAAATAAAAAAATTTTAGTTGATAATTTTTTGTATGTGATTTAATTCAGCCTTATTTTTACATACATTCAAAATTATAACATTACAATGGGCAATTTTTTTAACTCATCAATTGGTAGAAAGGTTTCAATGGCTCTTTCAGCTATATTTTTAATGATTTTCTTACTTCAACACTTTGCCATTAACTTTACATCAGTTGTAAGCCCAGATTTGTTTAATGAATTATCTCACTTTATGGGAACTAATCCATTAGTTCAGTTTGTTTTACAACCTGTTTTAATCTTTGGCGTAGTTTTTCATTTTGTTATGGGATTTATACTAGAATTAAAAAACAGAAAAGCAAATTCATTAAAGTATGCCAAAAACAATGGCGCTGCTAATTCATCTTGGATGAGTAGAAATATGATTTGGAGCGGATTAGCTATATTGTCATTTATGCTGCTGCATTTTGTAGATTTTTGGTTTCCAGAATTAAACTATAAATACTTTGCTGCTAATCCTGAAGATCCAATCCGTTATTTTCATGAATTACAAGATAAATTTACGTATGCTCCACGAGTTATTGCGTATGTAATTGCATTTGTGTTTTTGTCATTGCACTTACTGCATGGTTTTACCTCTGCATTACAATCATTGGGTTCAACTTTAGGAAGAAAAAAAATATTAATCAAGATTAGTTACATATATTCAATAGCACTTCCGCTTGGATTTATTTATATAGCTTTATTTCATTATTTCACCCAACACTAATAAGTATGAGCAGATTAAATTCAAATGAACCTGAAGGCCCATTAAAAGATAAATGGACAAACCACAAGAACAATATTGATCTTGTCAATCCTGTTAATAAAAGATTAATTGATATAATTGTTGTTGGGACAGGTCTTGCAGGAGGCTCTGCTGCAGCTACTTTAGCGGAATTGGGTTACAATGTTAAAGCATTTTGTTTTCAAGATTCACCTAGAAGAGCTCACTCTATAGCAGCTCAAGGTGGTATTAATGCAGCTAAGAATTATCAAGGTGACGGAGACTCAACATATAGATTGTTTTATGACACTGTTAAGGGTGGGGATTACCGATCTAGAGAATCAAACGTTTATAGATTAGCAGAGGTTTCTACTAATATAATTGATCAATGTGTTGCTCAGGGGGTTCCATTTGCTAGAGATTATGGAGGTTTATTAGACAACAGGTCTTTTGGAGGCGTACTAGTTTCAAGAACTTTTTATGCAAAAGGGCAAACAGGTCAACAACTATTGCTTGGTGCTTATTCTGCAATGAATAGACAAATTGGACGTGGGAAAATAAAAATGTACAACAGACATGAAATGTTAGATGTTGTTATCGTTGATGGTAAAGCAAGAGGAATTATTGCAAGAAATTTAGTTACTGGTGAAATTGAAAAACATTCAGCTCATGCTGTAGTTTTAGGAACAGGTGGTTATGGTAATGTTTTTTACCTGTCCACTAATGCAATGGGTAGCAATGTTACTGCAGCTTGGAAAGCTCACAAAAGAGGTGCTTTTATGGCAAACCCATGTTATACCCAAATACATCCCACTTGTATTCCTGTTTCAGGGAATCATCAATCTAAATTGACTTTAATGTCTGAATCTTTAAGAAATGATGGGAGAATATGGGTGCCTAAAAACATAAAAGATGTTGCCTCGGTTAGAAATGGCACATTAAAGCCAACTGATATATCAGAAGAAAACAGAGACTATTACTTAGAAAGAAGGTATCCTGCTTTTGGTAATTTAGTACCAAGAGATGTAGCTTCAAGAGCAGCAAAAGAAAGGTGTGATGCAGGATTTGGTGTAAATGCAACAGGTGAAGCAGTGTACTTAGATTTTGCCTCAGCAATACTTAGATACGGAAAAGAACAAGCTCATATAAAGGGGTTAGATGAGAATGATTCAAACCTTCTTATTAAACTTGGAACTGAGGTAGTAAAAAATAAATATGGAAATTTATTTCAGATGTATGAAAAAATTGTAGATCAAAATCCATATCAAACTCCAATGATGATTTACCCTGCGGTACATTATACGATGGGAGGAATTTGGGTAGACTATAATTTAATGACTACAGTGCCAGGATTATACGCAATAGGAGAGGCTAATTTTTCTGATCATGGAGCTAATAGACTAGGAGCATCTGCACTTATGCAAGGTTTAGCAGACGGATATTTTGTCTTACCATACACAATTGGAGATTATCTTTCAAAAGACATATCAACAGGTCCGATTCCTACAGATTCGATTGAATTTGAGGATGCTCAAAAAAATGTAGAAGAAAAGTTAAATTATTTCATAAGTAATGAGGGTAAACACTCAGTGGATTACTTCCATAAAAAACTTGGAAAAATCATGTGGAATAAATGTGGCATGGCTAGAAACTCTAAAGAGTTAAAAGAAGCGATTGAAGAAATATCTGCCTTAAGGACAGAATTTTGGAAAGATGTAAAAGTCCCAGGCTCAGTAAATGAGTTTAATGAAGAGTTAGCAAAAGCTGGACGTGTGGCAGATTTTTTAGAATTAGGAGAATTATTCGCCAAGGACGCTCTAACTAGAGAAGAATCATGTGGAGGTCATTTTAGAGATGAACACCAAACAAAGGAAGGTGAAGCTGTAAGGAATAAAGATTATCAATTTGTTTCAGCATGGGAATTTATAGGTGAACCAAAAGATGCAATTCTTCACAAAGAAGAATTAAGTTTCAGTAATATTGAAGTTAAAGAAAGAAGTTATAAATAATTTTCATATGAAGTTAAAATTAAAAATATGGCGTCAAAAAGATTCTGATTCAAAAGGTCAGATGGTTGACTACGATATTGATAATATTTCACCTGACATGTCCTTTTTGGAGATGCTAGATTTGTTAAATAACAAGCTTATTGTAAATGATCAAAATCCTGTTTCTTTTGATCATGATTGTAGAGAAGGAATTTGTGGCTCATGCTCATTATATATAAATGGGGAACCACACGGACCTGATCGTGGGATTACTACATGTCAACTTCACATGAGAAAGTTTAAAGATGGTGATACAATATTTGTAGAACCATTTAGAGCTAGTGCATTTCCGGTTATAAAAGATTTGGTTATAGATAGAAGTGCCTTTGATAGAATTCAGCATGCAGGTGGTTATATCTCAATTAACACTTCTGGTAATACTCAGGATGCAAATTCTATTCCTATTAATAAGTCTAATGCTGATGATGCTTTTGACGCAGCAACCTGTATTGGATGTGGAGCATGTGTTGCTACTTGTAAAAACTCTTCTGCTATGTTATTTGTTGGAGCTAAAGTTTCTCAGTATGCACTTCTGCCACAAGGACAAATCGAAGCCTCAGATAGAGTTACTAATATGATTAATCAAATGGATCTTGAAGGTTTTGGTAACTGCTCAAATACAGGGGCTTGTGAAGTCGAGTGTCCTAAGGGAATATCATTAGACAATATTGCAAGAATGAATAGAGAGTTGATGAAATCTAAAGTCTTATAGAGGCTTTATTTTAATATAAATTCTTGGACTAAATCCCAACCAGCTCTAACATCTAACTCCTCATTTAAATGACTTACTCTTTCTGGAAATGATTTAGTCAAGTAACTTCCTGGGTCAAATTTATTATTTCTATTTACATCAAAGATTACTCTTACATAGTATTTACTAGGGACAATATGTTTAAAGTCAATATTTCCCTTCGAAGAAATGATTTTCTCATATTTAACTTCTCCTAATTTTGTGGTCAGTTGAACAATTGATGGGTACTTTACGTTTCTTAATAGAAGTCTTAAATTCCCATAATCATCATAGGTTTTTGTTTTGTAGGAATAATCTAAAGTATCATTTGATATATTGTAGAAGTCTGTAAAAGCACCAGGTAAAAACTTTAAATTATAATCTTCTTCTTGCTGTTTTTCAAACTGAAAACTATAGATATTTTTTATAGTATCCAGGGATGTTTTAAACTCTACGTTTAAAGAATCTTTATTGATAATTTTTATTTTTGTTTTATCAATTTTATCGAATGGAGTATTTGCTTGAAATTGTAAACTATCAAGAAATGAAATGTAGTTATTTTGCAATGCTTTAATTTTCAGAGAATCAACATCTTGATTTCTTAACCTCAAGTTTAATGTATCGATCAAACTATTATTTGTTACTTCAAATTGTAGTGAATCTAATTTTACATTACTACTGTACCAGTAATACAAAGTATCTTTCGCTTCTCCCATAATAATCTTACTTTTTAGTGAGGGATCAATCTTAGAAATCAATTTAATTTTATAGTTATCTAACTCTCCGTTAAACCCAAAAGAAATTGAGTTATTAGAAGACTGTTTAGGTCTACTAAATTTAAAATCTAAATTTTCTTTAAATAATTTTAAATTATAACTTCCAGTATCTTTAGGTAGGCTTATTATATCCTTGTAAAATGCAATTTTATCATTTTCATTTTGATAAATATAATCCTTGTTTTCTTCTTTTAATGCAATTAATAAATACTTTCCATTTTTTAAATTTTCTAAATTAAATATTCCAGTACTATCAATAACTTTTGTTATATATTTTGGTTTAGATTTGTAGATAATAGAGTCAGTAGTAGTGCTATCTATTTCGTACAACATGACACTAATGTCTTCAGGAGTTATTCTTTCTAAGGCATCCTTTAAGGTGCCGCTTATTTTAAGTGAATCAATATATTTTCCAGTAGATAAAATATATTTATAATTTGAATAAGCGTTTCCAGCATTATTATCTACAATACTCTCCCCAAAATTAAATACATAGGTAGAATTTGATTGAAGAGAATCTTGAAATTTAATTTCTAAAAATTTGCTAGCTGTACCTAATGGGGTTATCTCAGGGATAGGGTCTATTGGAGGGGAAATAATTAAATATTTCTGTAAGTCTTTAAATTTTATATATTCGTCAAAATATACTCTTATCTCTTTTGATTTAAAATTTAGGGTGTAATTTTCAGGTGTAGATTTAATAATCGAAGGTGCAGTTTCGTCTATGTCTCCTCCAGATGGAGTACCTCTATTTGCACAACTTACTATTACAAGTAGAATAACAGTAATTAATATTAAATTTATAATTTTTTTCACCACTTATTTTTGATTAATTACAAATTAACGTATAATTTTCAAAAAACCATTCCTTTAGTTCAAAAGGGTTTCATATTTTTACATTATGGGTACAAATGAAGACAAGTTTAAAAGAGTTATTTCTCATGCTAAAGAATATGGATTTATATTTCAAAGTAGTGAGATCTATGACGGATTAAGTGCTGTATATGATTATGCTCAAAATGGAGTAGAACTTAAAAATAATATTAGACAATATTGGTGGAAATCAATGGTTCAAATACATGACAATATAGTTGGTATAGACTCGGCTATTTTAATGCACCCAAAAACCTGGAAAGCATCTGGTCATGTAGATGCTTTTAACGACCCCTTGATTGACAACAAAGATTCCAAAAAAAGATATCGTGCAGATGTGCTTGTAGAAGATTACTGTGCAAAAATTGAAAATAAGATTGATAAAGAGATTCTAAAAGCCAAAAAACGATTTGGTGAAAAGTTTGATAAAGAACAATTTGTTGTTACCAATCCTCGTGTTGTAGGATATAAAGAAAAAATATCCACTATTTTATCTAGACTGGGTAAGTCTTTAGAAAATGAAGATTTAGAAGATGTTAAAAATCTAATCATAGAATTAGACATAGTTTGTCCTATTGCGGGTAGTAAAAACTGGACTGATGTTAAGCAGTTTAATTTGATGTTTGGCACAAAGCTTGGCGCATCTTCAGATACTGCTACAGACCTATATTTAAGACCTGAAACTGCCCAGGGTATATTTGTTAACTTTTTGAATGTTCAAAAATCGGGAAGAATGAAAATTCCATTTGGAATTGCTCAAACAGGTAAAGCCTTTAGAAATGAAATTGTTGCGAGACAATTTATATTTAGAATGAGAGAATTTGAGCAAATGGAAATGCAATATTTCATAAAGCCTGGCACTCAAAATGAATGGTACCAGAAATGGAAAGAGACCAGAATGAAATGGCATATCTCTTTAGGTATGGGTGAAGATAATTATCGTTTTCATGATCATGAAAAATTAGCTCATTATGCAGATGCAGCTACTGATATTGAATTTAAATTTCCATTTGGTTTTAAAGAATTAGAGGGCATACATTCCAGAACTGATTTTGACTTAAAACAGCACCAAGAATTCTCTGGAAAAAAACTTCAGTACTTCGATCACGAGTTAAATGAAAGCTATACACCTTATGTAGTTGAGACTTCCATTGGCTTAGACAGAATGTTCTTGGCAATTTTCTCTAATTCATTGTGTGAAGAGACTCTTGAAAACAATACTACACGTACTGTTTTGAAAATACCTCCATTTCTTTCTCCTTATAAAGTTGCAGTATTACCACTAGTGAAAAAAGACGGTCTTTCTGAGCTAGCTAAAGATATTTATAATAATCTGAAGTTAGACTTTAATGTGACTTATGATGAAAAAGATGCAGTTGGCAGAAGATATAGAAGACAAGATGCGATAGGAACTCCCTATTGTATTACTATTGATCATCAGACAAAAGAAGATAGCACCATCACAATTCGAGATAGAGACACAATGACACAAGATAGAATACCATTAAATGAAGTTGAAAGCTACATAAAAGACAAGGTTAGTTTTAACTCTACATTGTCTAAAACTCTTTGAAACACTTGTCTTGTTAATCCCTTTATTTAGTTCTGTTAATTTTATTATTCCATCAAAAAGATATAAATTAGGATTTTTAAACCCCAAAAAATAAAATTATAATGTTGAAAATCACTAAAACTCTTGCTTGTTTATTTGCATTACTTGTGTTTAATAGTGCATACTCACAACTTGGTAATTCTCAAAAACCTTCTTGGACACAAACTCTTGAGTATAAATTTGTCCCTAGTATAGCGGATCAAATTAAGGATGGAACTTTTATACCTGCTGATAAGGATACCCACAAAAAATTAGGTAGAGAAAAAAGATGGCATGGAAATAAAGTTGTTCCTGGAAAAGGATTACCAAAAGGTAATGACCCATTACTTTATTTACAAGAAAATGTCATCACTAAAAGTAGTAGAGATCCTATATTAACTTTTGAAACTACGTCTAATACAGCTACTCCCTCTGATCCAACAGGTGAAATAGGAAGAGATTATTATTTAGCATCCTGGAATTCTTCATTTAGGTTTTTTAATTTAGATGGGACACCAGCTTCACCTGCATCAAGTTTATCTACATTGTTTGGTAATGATGAATCAGGGGACCCTATAGCATTATATGATAGTCAAGTAGATAGATATATTATAACTTCTATGGGTGGTTCTGGTTTGAATTTCGCTATTTCACAGGGTAATAACCCAATTTTAGATGGGTGGCATGTTTATTCAGCTAGTTCTTTTGGTACAGATGGACAATTTCCAGATTACCCAAAATATTCAATTTGGTCTGATGGATACTATTGTACTACTAACACCTCTGCCAATAACTTATATGTTCTAGAAAGAGATAAAATTATTAACGGTGATCCAACTGCATCTATCCAAGGCTTTGATGCACCTCAAATGATTACAAGTGGATTTGCTTCTGCTCAAGTTTTAGATATCACTAATGATGATCATCCTTCTGCAGGAAATGCTACAATGGTTTATCTGCAGGATGATGCCTGGAACCAAGTCCCAACGGATCATTTAAAAATTTGGACGATTAATATTGACTGGGATAATTCAAGCAATTCATCTATATCAAGTCCTTACACGCTAGACACATCTTCTTTTACAAGCGTATTTGACGGCGGGAGTTTTGCTAATCTAACACAATCTAGTGGACCGGATATTGATGCTATGCAGGCCTGTGTAATGAATCAAGCTCAATTTAGAAAATTTCCAACTCACAATTCAGCAGTATTAAATTTTGTTGTAGATGTATTATCGGGATCCGATGAACTTGCTGCGGTAAGATGGTACGAGCTTAGACAGTCAGCTGATGGAGAACCATGGGTTATTCATCAAGAAGGGACTTACACAGCCCCTGATGGAAGACACGCATTTGGAGCTAGTATGGCTATGGATATTCAAGGTAATATAGGAATGGGGTACTCATCAATGAGTTCATCTGAAAATATTTCACTTCGTTATACAGGAAGATACGCTAATGACCCAGTCGGACAAATGACTCTTGAAGAAGATTTAATTGCACAAAGTAATGCTACTAACCCTAATACCAGATATGCAGATTATACACACATGAGTGTTGATCCATCAAATGATAAAACATTTTGGTTTGTTTCTGAATATTTTAATCCAGGAAGAAGAGATTTAGTAGGTACTTTTCAAATTGCAGCAAATTATGCTAATGATATCGGAGTTGTTAGTGTTGATTCTCCAGTATCTGGACTTTTATCAGATTCAGAATCTGTAACAGTTTCTATATTTAATTATGGAGAAGATTCCGTTTCTAATTTTGATGTTTCTTATCAATTAGACTCAGGTACTGTTATTACGGAAACATACACGGGAACAGTAACATCAACAGAAACTGTACAACATACTTTTTCTACAGTGGCAGATTTATCTGTTGTAGGAACTACTTATGGGATTTGCGCATATACAGCTCTCGCAGGGGATGAGGATTCTTCTAACGATAACTTTTGTACTGAGATTCAACATTTAAATCCTAACGACTTAGGTATATCGGGCGTTTCATCTCCAGTTTCTGGCACAAACCTATCGGCTACAGAGCTCGTTACTATTGAAATAACTAATTTTGGTGGAGCTGAACAATCAAATTTTGAAGTGTCTTATGAAGTAAATGGAGTCACAGTTACAGAAACTGTTGCAGGTCCTTTAGCTGGAAACTCTTCTATAGATTATATTTTTTCTCAATCACTAGATTTATCTGCATTTGGTTCTTATGAGATAGTTGCATCTGTTAATATTGAAAATGATTCGGATGATTCAAACAACACTATTAGTGTAACTGTAAATAATGTTAATTGTGCACCAACTGGTGATAATTCATTTGGGGACGGTTTTCAATTATTTCAAGTAGGAGATATAAATAATACTTCTGCTGGAGATGGATATTCAGATTTCACTACTTTATCTACAGATTTAGAGCAAGGATCAACTAACGACTTAACTGTTACAACAGGTTATGGAAACCAGTACGTCAGAGTTTGGGTTGATTTTAATGATGATTTTGTGTTTACTTTAGATGAATTAGTCGTTGACAATTATGTTATTGCTGTTGGAGGAGCCGCAGGTACTTACACAGAAACAATGCAATTAGTTGTGCCAGATGATGGGACATTAGGAGAGCACATCATGAGAGCTAAAACTAACTGGAATGCACCAGTTCCAGATGATGCTTGTGAAGAGACTCAATACGGGGAAACTGAAGATTACATGGTTAACATAGTGGAATCCTTAGGAATTGACGATAGTATTTTAGGAAGCTCAGAATTTAAAATTATTACACAAGATAATAACCAATTTAATGTTAGTCTAACGACAATATACAATGAAGATATATCATTTAGTGTTTATAATGTTTCAGGCCAGGTAATAGTCTTTAACAATATTTCTAAAAACTCTCAAAAGTATATTTATGACTTAGATATGTCATATGCTTCTGCAGGGATTTATTTAGTCAAAATGGGGAATTCATCTATTGGTTATAAAATTGGTAAAATTATTGTAAAATAAAAGTATAAAGAGAATATCAAAAGTTCAAAAAATTATTCAACTTACTTTTACTTTATCTAAAATACTTGCAAGCTGATTAAGAAATAATATATAAATGAATTTCAAAAAAAAGGAAGCTACTTTAAAGCTTCCTTTTTTATTAAAAATTAGCTTTTAATTGAATATTTCCATTATGAATAACTGAATTATTTTCAGTTTTTCTAGCGAAATAATTCAAGTTCAAATCTACATATTTTGTTATTTTCTTTTGAATATTTAATGACCATGTTAAATTATTCCCGGGTTGTAGTCCTTCCATCATAATATACCCAATGATTGAGTTGGGGTTACCCGTAAATTTATTCTTATAATAATTCAACTCTCCATTGATCGATATCGCATTTTTATTTGAAAAGTTACTGGAGATACCAAATTTATTCTGAGATAGAGTTTCAAAATTGCCAATTATATTCTCCGTATTTGAGTATTGATAATAAAGGTCTATTTTGTTTGAATTCTCAATGAAATATGTAAATTTTGGCCCGTATTTTATGTCATTAAAATTATAATTTTTGCTTTCAAAATTTTCACTCTCACTTTTCCTGTTGTCAATAGAAATTAATGACGAAAAAAGTATATTTTTTAATTTGTGATTTACACTGATCTGATGACTTAATAGTTCATTCTCGACATAACCAAATGACAGAGTATTTTTTGAGCGATTATTAATAAATGTATACGTAGTAGAGTAGTGTTGCTTTCCTCTATTGAAATATAAATTATTTCTTAGGTTCATGGTTAAGGCTAGTAAACTATTTGCAGATGTTTTGAATGGGTTTAGATCAAACTGATTATTTCTTTTTACACTCTTTTTTTGAATTAAATACTGGCTTTGATTTTGAAATTTTGATAATATTTTTCTAAGCTTTAAGCTACTTTTAGACCATTTTTTTAAATTAATATTTAATGACTGACTAAATTTATTTTGATAGGTCTTTATGAACTTTTGATTAGGTAATAAAACTCTTATATATATTCCTTCATCTTCAAACTGTGCAATCTCAAACTCTTCTAGCTCTTGTATATTATTGTTATTAATATCTATCCATTGATAGTTTCCTATCCCTGGGTCAACCTCTATAAAAGTAAATTCTTGTTGTGCTAAATTTCCAGAATTAGATTCATATACGATGTTTAACTTTATTATATCATCAGAAGTTTTTTTAAAATAATTTATTCTAGAATTTAAAAATTTTTCACTGTTTGTTTCATTCACTCTCTTTAAAATTCTGTAGTTAGCAAAAACGGAAAGTTTTGTGTTTGAATTATTTATTATACGTGAGTTTATAGAAAAGTTATTAGATGCGTTTACTTTTTTAATTCTATTGTTTACTACACTATCATTTACCCTCTGATTAACCCCTAGTTCTACAAAAACACTTGTTGAGTCCCCTACTCCTGCTGTAAAGCCATAAGATGTAAACTTATGACTATTAACGATTAATGAATCTGTGTTTTTATTTCTCTTAATATTATTTTCATAATCTAAATTAATCTTAAACCACTTATTCTTATTTTTTAATCTAACTGTATTATAACTTCTTGAAAACTCAGATTTTATTAACTCAGAATTTGATTTTAGTAAACTATTATTGGAATTGATTTTTATTTTATTGTTATTATAATTGAATAATGTATTATGCTTTGTTCCTTTAAAATTATTTACAAATTCTAAGTTCTGATAACTGTAATTCACAAAGCCTATATTTTTTTTTGTAATTAATATCTCAGTAGAAGCTTCGTTTTGTGTTTTATTAAATTGATTGTTCACATTTAATAAAGTCGAGTCTAAATTCCAATCTCTCAAGAATTCTGTATTATAATAATTTTCTATAGATCTAAAATCTTTATTAATATGCTTAAACTGAAGCCTATTAATAATTTCAAGTTTATCTGTGCTTGTAAAAAAATTCTCTAATTCTATTTTAGCTGCTAATCCATTGTTGTCTTTGTCATCAATTGAAGAAAATTTATTTTTATCATTTTTACTATTCGCTAACTCAAAATTTATTTTTGAATTTTTAGATATTTCATAGTCCCCGCTTACAATAGCAATTTGAATTTCCTCAGGGGCTATTAGATTAATCACTGGCTGATAATCACCTTGTTTAACCCCTGAAATAGGTTGTGTGTAGTTGTAAATGTTCGAAATAGTATTGGTACTTGCTAATGAGTAATCTCCTTCATTTTCACCAACGTAACTAAATTTTATTGAGTATAACTGATCATTTGGGTTATTAGAAAACTCATAAAACTCTATGTTATTTTCAATCACTTTCTTGTATAAAACCCTGTTTTCATTGTATTCTGTAGATATTATTGATGAAGACTGCATTAAATCCGTATCATCCCCGGCTAAAATTAATGCTTCTATGTTTTCTGTAGTTAAACTTTGTTGTAACGGCTGACCTTTTAAATCACTTTCATTATATACCATTACATCAATATTTAACTTCTTAGTTTTTATTTCTCCACCTGCATAGGCCATGAACCTGGAGTAATTTCTATCACTAATTTGATAATCGACCTTTATTCTCATTTCTGAGCTAATTGGATAAGTTGTATTAAATACAATTTCACCAGCATTATAATCAATTATATAGTCTTTGTTCTCTCCTCTTTGTAATAGCATACCGTTAACATATACTTTCTCACTATCTGAAACTACTAATATATACAGCTCTCCGTTACCTCCTTGCATTTTATATGGCCCTTGGTTACCATCTTGGGCAGTGATATTGCTACTTTTAAACTGACCTTTGACTATTGCTGCTGATAAATACGCATTTTCTTCATCATTAATTTTTGCAGAAATTAATAATCCCTGAATCCTTTTGCTAAACATTCCAAAATACGTATTAGAATTTTTTAGATCGATATCACCGGCTCTAATTTTCCATTTGTCACTTTTTAACTCTATGAAAATTTGATCGAACTCATCCAACGTCTGTGAATATCCATTGTCTTGAAGTGGTATATTTGCGTCTTGTATAGAAGCTGTTATTTCAACTTTGTCATTTAGTTTCCCATAGATTTGCAAATCTAATTCGCTGTTCAACACAGAATTTCTATTATTCCCTAAGTTTATGCCCCTCGAAATACTTCCCGCGGTATTCAATCCTTCGAAGGGATCACCACTAGACTTTATGTTAGATTGTGAAACTTTATATAAACGATCAAGGTTGTTGGTGTTTTGAATAATATGATCTTCACTTAGAAACTTATACTCTCTTGTTATAAAATCAGGATACACAATACTATCATTATTGATTTTCTTATTTTTTTCTTCTATATAAAGACTGTCATTGAGCCCAATTTTTTTATTTTGAGAAACAGATTTTGAAAAATTTAGATTGGAAGAAAATCCATGAACCGAAAAAAATATCAATATCAAATACAAGAAACCTTTCATACTATTGAATAAACTCTAAATTATTTGAAATATTTTATTTTTTTGTTAAAACTTATGATCTAATCTAGTAATTAATTATTTGATTATATATTTTAGTAAAATGAAAATAATATCGTACAATGTAAATGGAATTCGGGCAGCTGTAAAAAAAGGTTTTATTGATTGGCTGTCAGAAGAGTCTCCAGATGTAATTTGTTTACAAGAAATTAAAGCACTTGAGGAACAGTTAGATTTAGATTTGTTTATTAATGCTGGTTATAAGTATAATTACTGGTTTAGTGCTAACAAAAAAGGTTATAGTGGGGTGGCGATTCTAAGTAAAACTAAACCGAACCACGTAGAGTATGGCACAGGCATTGATTCAATGGATTTTGAGGGAAGAAATATTCGTGCTGATTTTGATAATTTTTCTGTCATGAGTTTATATATTCCATCTGGAACTAACTTATTAAGATTAGAGCATAAACTAAACTATATGAATATGTTTCAAGACTATATAGACAAACTTAAGATGTCATTTGATAAATTAATTATTGTTGGGGATTACAATATTTGCCATAAATCAATAGATATACATGACCCAGTTAGAAACAAAAATGTGTCAGGTTTTTTACCTACAGAAAGATCATGGCTAGATATATTTATCTCTAGAGGCTTTGTAGACTCTTTTAGGGAAATAAATAATTTACCGGACATGTATAGTTGGTGGAGCTATAGAGCCAACTCCAGACAAAACAATAAAGGGTGGAGAATTGATTATGCGATGTTAACTCAGAATTTAAAGAATAATATTTCTGATGCTAAAATATTGAACGAAGTAAAACATAGTGATCATTGTCCAATTCTTGTTGAATTAAAATTTTAAATTATGAAATATAATATTATACCACATACCAATATAAAAGTCAGCAAGATTTGTTTAGGGACTATGACATGGGGCAATCAAAATGATAAAAAAGAAGCTTTTGAACAATTAGATTTTGCTGTTGATAAAGGTGTAAATTTCATTGATACCGCTGAGCTTTACCCTGTGCCTGCAGAGGCTAAAACAAGTGGTAGAACTAGTGAAATAATAGGGCAGTGGTTAAAACAAAAAAACAATAGGGATAAACTTGTTATTGCTACTAAAATTGCCGGTCCTGGAGAGTACACAAAACATATCCGAACAGGAGGTTTTTCTCCGAAATCTATTGAAGATGCAATTAATAAAAGTTTAAAAAGACTCCAAACTGATTATATTGATTTATACCAATTACATTGGCCTGAAAGGACAACTAATTTTTTTGGTATTAGAGACTACAAGCATAACTATAAAGAAAAGTGGAATGATAATTTCAAGGAGATATTACAGTCCTTAGATAGATTTATTAAAGAAGGGAAGATTAGACACATTGGAATATCTAATGAGAAGGCTTGGGGTTCTATGAGATATATTGAGGAATCTAACAAGTCTGATTTACCAAGAATTGTTACAATTCAAAATGCTTACTCTTTATTAAATAGACCTTTTGAAGGGGATCTTGCAGAAATTTCAATTAGAGAAGGGTTAGGATTACTTGCTTATTCCCCTCTAGGTTTTGGTGTTTTATCTGGTAAGTATATTAACGGAACTTCATCAAAAAATTCAAGATTAAATTTATTCCCTAGATTCGCTAGGTATAGTAGTAATGAGGCTACAAATGCTACTCGGGAATACTTAAATATTGCATTAGACAACAACTTAAGCTTAACTCAAATGGCTTTGGCTTTCGTAAATCAACAGCCATTTGTAACTAGTAATATAATAGGAGCAACAAACCTCACGCAATTAAAAGAGAATATCTCAAGTATTAATGTTAATTTAAATGAAGAAATATTAAATAAAATAAATGAGGTACATTCTAAAACGCCTAACCCTTCTCCATAAAAAAAAGCCCTATTGAAAAATAGGGCTTTTTAATTATAATTTAATATTCTTACCGTCTTTATCAGTAAAATGATATTCTAGATAAGTATAAGCATCTCTTGGATTAATTTTAATCCATTGCTTATACTGCCAAACCCACTTATTTCTAAAAGAATAGAGACCTTTATTAAGAAAAGCAGCAATAAATGGATGAGCATTTAATCTCACGTTTTTATGTCCTCTTTTTAATACTAATTCTAAATCTTCTGCGATTTTTCTAATAATAAGAATTGGAGCTTCAATTTCTGCTCCATTATTATTATTTGGATTTTGCTCTCTTGTTTTTATAGTCATTTCAGGCCTAACTCTTTGTCTGGTAATTTGAATTAATCCAAATTTACTCGGAGGAAGAATTTTGTGTTTAGCCCTGTCATCCTTCATTTCATCTTTCAAGTGATCAAATAGCTTTTTTCTGTTATCTGCAGATCCTAAATCTATAAAATCTACTACAATTATCCCTCCCATGTCACGGAGTCTTAATTGTCTAGCGATTTCAGTTGCAGCTATTAAATTAACTTCAAGAGCGGTATCTTCTTGATTATTTGATTTACTCGATCTATTTCCGCTATTTACATCAACAACATGTAACGCTTCGGTATGTTCTATAACTAAATATGCTCCCTTAGCCATTGATACATTTTGCCCAAAGGAAGTTTTTATTTGTCTTTCAACTCCATATTTCTCAAAAATAGGAGATTCGTCTTGATGTAGTTTAACTATAGATTCTTTGGTAGGTGCAATTTCTTGCACATAATCTTTTAATTGATAATAAAGAGTTTCATCATCTACCACAATTGAAGTAAAGGTGTCATTAAATAAGTCTCTTAATATTAAAGAAGATTTATTCATTTCATCTAATACTTTACTTGGATAAGTGGCTCTTTGCAATTTTTTACACATTGTTAACCATCTGTCATGCAATGTTTGTAAATCTTTGTCTAGTTCAGCTACTTTTTTGCCTTCAGCAACAGTTCTAATTATAACTCCAAATCCTCTTGGAGCAATACTTTTAACTAATCTTTTTAATCTATCTTTCTCATCATTAGAATCTATCTTTTGTGAGACTGAAATTCGACTAGAAAATGGAACTAAGACCAAATATCTACCAGCTATTGATAGCTCGGAACTTATTCTTGGTCCCTTTGTAGAAATTGGTTCTTTAATTATTTGTACTAATACTGTTTGATTAGGTTTTATAGCTTCATTGATACTGCCATTTTTATCGATTTCTTTTTCAAATGTAAAATCTTCAATAGAGTGATTTTTCAATTTACCTGAAATAATTCCTTTGATAAATTTTAAATATGTAGGTAGTTTAGGTCCTAAGTCGTGATAGTGTAAAAATCCATCTTTATGATATCCTACATTTACAAATGCAGCATTCAATCCAGGAATAGATTTTCTTATCTTAGCAATAAACACATCACCGACACTATATTTGCTACTCTCTTTGTCTTTTTGAAATTCTACTAATTTTCCATCTTTTAATAAGGCAAAATCAACAATATTAGAACTAGAACGTATTATTAGTTCTTTATTCATAATGTTATATTTTATTTATGCTTTGCATAAATTGATTATTAAATTTAATGTATATCAACAAACTCATGAATACGAAATTAATTATCGTAAATTAAACATGAATCTTATTTCAAGGAACTTATATAGAAAAATAACTATTTTTTCTTGTGACGATTAGCTCTACGTCTTTTTTTACGTTTATGCGTAGCTACCTTATGTCTTTTTCTTTTTTTACCACTTGGCATAAATTTGATTTTTTAAATTAATATTTATAATATAAATTATTTAACCTGAACTTTTGATTTCACTCCTTCTAAAAATGTTTTAGCAGGTTTAAAAGCAGGAATGTTATGAGCAGGTATTTTAATTGTAGTATTTTTTGATATATTTCTTGCGGTTTTTTCAGCTCTTGTTTTAACAACAAAACTTCCAAATCCTCTTAAATATACATTTTCACCGTTTTCAAGAGAAGTAATCACTTCTTGCATGAACGACTCTACAGTTGCTTGAATATCAGCTTTTTCAATTCCTAGTTTTTGAGAAACATTAGATACAATTTCAGCTTTTGTCATTTATTTTATCTGTTTTTTTTATGTTTTTTCAACGCCAGCAAATATATGTATTTTATATTCAATATTTCAAGCCAAATTAATTTAATTTATTGATTATAAGCTTTATTTTTACTCTCAATCTTCTCAATACATGAATTTTACCACCAAAATTGTTAATTGGTATTCAAAAAACAAAAGAGATCTTCCGTGGAGAATTAATAAAAACCCATATTCAGTTTGGCTTTCAGAAATAATACTGCAACAAACTAAGATTCAGCAAGGATTACCGTATTATTTAAGGTTTATGGATAAATATCCAAATGTATTTTCTCTTTCTCAAGCATCTGAACAAGATATTCTGAAATTATGGGAAGGATTAGGTTATTATTCACGGGCTAGGAATTTACATAAAACAGCTAAGCTTATAGTAAGAGATTTAGATGGAGTTTTTCCTTCAACTTATACTGGATTACTAAATCTACCAGGTATAGGTAAATACACCGCAAGTGCTATATCTTCAATTTGTTATGAGGAGAGAAAAGCCGTTTTAGATGGAAATGTTTTTAGATTATTGTCTAGGTATTTTAATATAGATCTCCCAATTAATTCACCCTTAGGATTGAAATATTTCGAACAATTATCTTTTGATTTACTTCCTAAAATTAATATTGGTGATTACAATCAAGCTTTGATGGATTTTGGATCTACTGTGTGTAAACCAAAGCTAGCTAAATGTGACACTTGTATTCTAAAGGATGATTGTAGCGCTTACGCTAATAGTAAAGTATACCTAGTTCCAGTTAAAACAAAAAAAAAACCAGCATTAATTAAGTATTTTAATTTTTTAATATATATTTCTAACGACAACAAAACTATTATTGAACGGAGAGATAATAATGGAATTTGGCAAAAGCTTTATCAGTTTCCTCTTATAGAAACTGATAAAGAATTAGACGCTAATGCTCTTTTACATAATCCTCAAATTCAAAAAAAACTTCCTTCAACTTTTTATCAGCTTAAATTAATTAATGTGAATCCTGAAGTCCATAATCTAAGTCATAGAAAACTGTATATTAAATTTTGGGAAATTAGATTAAAAAATATAGATGGAAATTCAACATCTATTCAAAATTTAGATAATTTTCCATTTCCGATTGTATTAACCCGATTTATTAAGTCGTATTTTCAAAACAATTAAATAATTTTTTATTAAATTATATTAATTAAACTTAATTTAGACAAAAAAAGATGACAGGTACATTAAACAAAGTAATACTTATAGGCCATTTAGGAGATGATGTGAAAATTCATAACTTTGAAGGAGGAGGATGTATAGGCAGATTCCCGCTTGCAACAAATGAAACTTATTTAAATAAACAAACCAATGAAAAAGTAACAAATACAGAGTGGCATAACATTGTTGTTAGAAATAAAGCTGCGGAAATTTGTGAAAAATATCTATCCAAAGGAGATAAGGTTTATGTAGAAGGGAGAATTAAAACTCGTAAGTGGCAAGATGATAAGGGAGTTGACAGATATTCAACTGAGATTAATTGTCAAGAATTTACTTTTTTAAATACTAAAAACGAAATGAGTTCATCAAGCCCAAATGCCGAAACAAAAGCTACAATTCAGCCGAATACTAGTTCAGCTGATGTAAATGATGATTTACCATTTTAATTAAATATTGATTAATTGAATGACCCTTTAATATATTACAGTTTAATACTAATAATCTTACTTGTTTTTTCAGGATTAATTTCTGGTTCCGAAGTAGCGCTTTTTTCTCTATCCAAATCTCAGATTCAAAATCAACAAAAATCTAGTTATATTGAGATTATAAAAAAATTATTATTAAACCCAAATAAATTACTAGCTACCATTTTAGTAGCTAATAATTTTATAAATATTGCTATAGTTATTTTATTTACTCAGATAGGGAGTTATTTATTTGATGGTGTTACATCTGCTGTGTTAAAGTTTACATTAGAAATTATTCTAGCTACTTTCTTGATTTTGCTGTTTGGTGAAATATTACCAAAAATCTACGCAAGTAGAAACAATCTTGCTTTTTCTAAATTAGTTGCGTACCCATTGTTGTTATTGAATATTATTTTCACTCCTATTAGCATTCCAATGCAGCATTTATCTAATTTTATTAAAGACAAACTTAGCTTTACAAAACCTAATATTCGTCTTAATCAACTTTCATATGCATTGGACCTAACTAACCCTGGTGAAACAACAAAACAAGAACACAAAATTTTAAAAGGAATTTTGTCATTCGGGAACACAGAAACTAGGGAAGTGATGAGGCCCAGAATTGATATTCATGCTTTTAAAAACACTTTAAGTTATGATCAAATTCTAAAAAATATTATAAAAAATAGTTTTTCAAGAATCCCGGTATATAAAGATGAATTAGATAATATTGTTGGAATATTATATGTTAAAGATTTGTTACCTTTTTTAGAAAAAAAAGAATTTGACTGGTTATCAATCTTAAGAAAACCATTTTTTATTCCAGAAAATAAAAAGCTAGATGATTTAATGCAAGAATTTCAAGAAAAAAAAATACACCTAGCTATTGTTGTGGATGAATATGGTGGTACTTCAGGAATAATTTCATTGGAAGATGTAATCGAAGAAATTGTTGGTGATATTTCTGATGAGTTTGATGACGATAGTTTACTTTTCTCTAAACTTGATAACTCTAATTATATATTTGAAGGTAAAATATCTATGAAAGATTTTTATAAAATCTTAAATATTGACTCTATTCTCTTTGATAAGTTAAAAGGAGACTCTGAAACCTTAGCTGGATTTATACTGGAGATTTCACAAAGTTTCCCTAAAATAAATAGTAAGGTGATTTTTGAAAATTATGTATTTACAATAGAATCCATAGATAAAAAAAGAATTAAACAAGTTAAAGTTACTATTGCATGAAAATAAAATTATGGTGGTGTTTACTTATTATAATCTCTATTAATTCTTGTGAAACTGTAGAGTTACCCAAGCCAGATGCTTATCTAAGGTTAGATTACCCAGAACCTAATTATGCATATGTGAGTTTTGATAACACAAATATAAATTTTCAAATAAACAATGTAGATACTTCAGTTTTTGATTTAGAAATAGATGGCGACAACGATTCACTCCTTTCAAAAAACATAATTTACCCATCTATAAAAGCAGAGATTTTATTAAAATATTACAGCATAACTAAAAACAATAAGTTGTCTTATAGGTTAAAAGATTTAAGTGATTTCACCTCCATTCACTTAAGAAAATCATCAACTCCTGCCAAAGTTCAGGAGTTCATTGATGACCAAAAAAGAGTATATGCATCCATAATAAATATTCCGGGAGATGTAACCTCACCATATCAGTTTTATGCCACAGACAGTACTACTAACTTAATAATCGGAATTTTGAATTTAAAGACTAAGACCAAATATGACTCTGTCTTACCATCTTTAAGCTATCTTAAAAATGATATTTATCATTTGATCGAATCCATTAACTGGAATGAAAAATGAAAATAAATATAGAAAAGAAATGGCTCTACCTTTTAGGGCTGTCCTTAATATGGGGTAGTTCATTCATACTTATTAAAAAAAGTTTAATTGGTTTGTCTCCCTTACAAGTTGGCTCATTGAGAATTGTATTCTCATCGATAATAATTTTTTTAATAGGATTTAATAAAATTAAAACTATTCAAAAGGATAAGTGGAAATGGATAGCAGTATCAGCAATTATAGGTACTTTTTTTCCTGCATTTTTATTTGCATATGCAGAAACTCAAATAGATAGTGCAGTTGCATCTATTTTAAACTCACTAGTCCCAATGAATACAGTTATTATAGGCTTAGCTGTGTTTAAAATATCTACAACTAAAAGGCAATCAATTGGAGTGATTATTGGTTTTATAGGAACTGCAGTTTTAATAATATCAGGATCTGATTTGAATCCTGACCAGAATTATATGTATTCGGGGTTAGTAATTATATGTTCTATTTTGTATGCTACAAATGTTAATTTGATAAAAAAATATTTATATGATGTTAATGCAGTAGCAATTGCTGCAGGTCAATTCTCTGTTATTTTTATTCCTTCTTTAATAGTTTTACTCTACTCTGATTTTTTCAAAATAGATCTTATTAATAATAAAATAATCCATGAGTCCCTTTTATATGTATTGCTATTGTCATTTTTTGGAACTGCTATGGCAAAAATATTATTTAATAAGTTGATTCAAATTTCCTCTCCAGTTTTTGCTTCATCGGTCACTTACTCAATGCTCATTGTGTCTGTTATATGGGGGGTATTAGATGGCGAGCTTTTTAATTCTTCTCAAGCCATAGCAACGGTATTGATAATAATTGGAGTTTATTTATCTAATAAAAAAAAGCCCATCAATTAAGATGAGCTTTTTATAAATTTAATGATTTTACCTATTAGTAAAAATCTGAATCTTTTAGTGACACATTGATTAATACTTCAGTAAAATTAAATTCTAATTCTTGACCACCGGCATTTACCTGCATAAAGTATGGCACCATTATGCTATTCACATTTTTATAATCACCATATTTTGTAGATGAAATATTTTTATTTTCATCTTCTTCTTCAAGACTTATTAAATAACCAGTTTCAACGTTATAGAAGCGATAAGAGACTTTATCATTTTTAGTAACCTTTACTTTATAAACATCTTCACCATCAATAGAGTTAATACTAACTAACTCAAGTTGATCTTCTGTGAAGTAAAGTTCTTCAAAAATTCCTTGAACATTTTTAGCTTCTTCTAATTCTTTCTCACTCATCATTATTTTTTGACCTTGTTGCTCCATATAACCTTTTTCGCCACTGAAATTTCTTTTCATAAGTGAAATAGTTTGCCCACCCATATTGGCTTTCATCTCAAAAGATGTTTTATTTGGCATCATTTTTTTGGAAATTGCTTCAGGAGCAAATGGAGCTCCAGGAATTGTAACGCTTGCTTTAGTAACTAACGAATTAATAGCACTAATTTTTTCTTTTCCACCAATTGATTTTATATAGTTACTCATTACATCTAAAGCTGTTAATCCTTTTGGAATAGCTTTATTGAATACAGGTTTTGCAACTGGATTTGCGTATTTGTCAAAATAATTTATTGGAAAACCAACTTTCTCTAAATTAGCAACAACATCACTCCCTTTTCCTACAATTATAATTCTTGATCGTCCTATATCAAAAAACCTATTCGCAACCCTTTTAACATCGTCTTGAGTTACTGCATTAATTTTTTCTAAATAGGTTTCATAAAAATCCTCAGGAAGATTATTTAGCTTTATGTTTAACGCATAATTAGCAACAGTTTGTGGTCTTTCCAGTCTCATAATAAAATTTCCAACATATTTTGCTTTTGCATTTTTAAGAAGCTGCGCATCAACAAGCTCAGTTCTGATTCTAACAATTTCATTTACAACTTGGGTAACAGCGCTATCAGTAACCATATTTCTAACCTTTGCTCCTGCTTTAAATCTTTCTACTCCATATCTGTTTGACCCTAAGCTAGAGTAAGCTCCATAAGTATAGGCTTTATCTTCTCTAAGATTTTTAAAAAGATACCCTTCGCCACCACCACCAAGAATATTGTTGGTAATTAGTGCAGCAAAATAATCTTCATCATTCATCTTTAAATCCACATTATTAGTGATAGAAATACTTGATTGAGTAGCTGTAGGTAAATCAATAAAGTTAAACTGGGACAGTTCAACATTTGAAGTAAATTCTGGAGTTAAATATTCAATATTTTTAGCTTTTTTCCATGAACTAAATTTTTCAATAATTGATTTTTTAACCTCCTTATAATTAACATCTCCAATTACGACTATGTAAGCATTGTTAGGATTTGTGTATTTTTTTTGAAACTCTAATACATCTGAAAAATTAACTTCTTCTAAAGATTTCTCCGTGATAAACTCTCCGTAAACATGGTTCTTTCCATAAGAAAGTGCATTTCCAACTCGAGCTGAAATTGCATCTAAGCTTTTTTCATCTGACTTAAGCCCCTCTATTAGTTGTTCTTTTTGCTTATTAAATTCTTCTTCTGTTAATAGAGGATTAATAATTCCATCTGACATTAGCTCCAAAATTCTATCAGAGTGTTTGGTTAATGAACTTGCAAAACTACCTCCAAATCCAATGTTTACATTAGCTCCAAGAAAATCTATTTCTTCGTTAAATTCATCTTTGGAAATTGTTGTTGTTCCATTTCCTAGCATTGCAGAGATAATAGATAGAACCCCAGCTTTATCACCTTCTAAAATCGGACCATTATCAATTCTTACGCTGTAAGATACTCTCGGAAGTTTATGATCTTCTACAACCAATACTTTTATACCGTTTTTGAGCTTAAACTCCTTAGGAGTTTTAAGAGATATTTTTGGAGTTGGCCCTCCTTTGGGCATTATAGATCTGTCCAGTTGTGCATTCGCTCCAAATGACAAAAGAAATATTGATATTAATAATATTATTTTATTTTTCATTTTAATTATTTTAAAATTATTATTCAGTAGTTTCAGGTAAATATTCTATATCAACTCTTTGGTTTGAGTTTAAATACTTTTTAGCAACTGCCTGTATTTCTTCTCTAGTTATAGACCTGTATATATTGATCTGCTCGTTTATTAGATTAACATCTCCATAAAGCAAATAATATCTAGCTAAAGAATTAGCAATTCCGGCAATACTAGAATTAGAATTTACAAATTGATTTTCAAATTTATTTAATAATTTCTGGTAAGATCTTTCAGAGATTAACTCATTTTGAACTAGAGTTATTTCTTCTTCAATTTCAGCTATTAACGTATCAAGAGGGACATCTCCAAGAGGTAGAGCTAGAGTGGCAAAAATACTATAGTCTACTTGACCTAAATTAATTACTTGTGTTTGTAAAGCTTGTTTTTGATCATCCACAAGTTTTTTGTAAAGCACAGAACTTTTTCCATCACTCAAATATGTTGAAATCATATCTAAAACATATGAGTCTCTAGAAGCAAACCCTGGCGTTCTAAATGTAGATAGTACCATTGGGATTTGTATATTTCTATCGTATGCTTTTACTCTCACATTTTCAGTAATTGGTTCTTCTTTAGGAAAATTCCTTACAACTTGATTGCCAGTAGGAACTTCATCAAAATACTTTCTAACTAATTTTTCTGTTTTTTCAGTATCAATATCCCCAGCAACAATTAGCACAGCATTATTTGGACCATAAAAAGTTTCGTGATATGCCATAAATTCTTCTAAAGTAGCAGCATCTAAGTGTTCCATTTTACCAATATTTTCATCTTTATATGGGTGTACTTTGAATAAATTTTCATTTAGTACTTTTAATATTTTCCCATAAGGAGCATCATATCTTTGTCTTTTTTCTTCTTTTACAACCTCATTTTGGGTGTCAACTCCAAGCTGATCAATAACTGGGTGTAGCATTCTTTCTGATTCAAGCCATAAACCTAATTCTAGTTTGTTTGAAGGGAAAGTCTCATAATAGTAAGTTCTGTCCTGAGAAGTGTTAGCATTAAAACTACCTCCATTTGCAGGAATAATCTTCATAAATTCACCTCTGCCTATATTTTCTGAACCTTCAAATAATAGATGTTCAAAAAAGTGAGCAAATCCAGTTCTTTCTCTGTCTCCATCTTTACCTCCTACGTCATACATAACTGAAGTGGTTACCACGGGCGCTGCATTGTCTTGGTGTAAGATGACATGCAGGCCGTTATCTAAGTCAAATTCTGTAAAGTCTACTTGTTGTGAATAAGAATTAATATTCGCAAGAAATACTACAGAAAACAATAAAATATTATTTTTCATTTTCATTTTTTTTAATTGTTTTGCTAAAATATATTTTAACTTTATTAAAGTTGTTAAAAATTCATTAAAATTATGTGGGGGGCATCTAATTTACAAAAATTTATAGATATACTATCTTAGTATGTTAATGATTGCTAGTTTTAGGTCAAAACTTTTGTATGTTAACTTATAAACTTTATATTTGCACTCGTTTTTAAACAAAAAATTAATAAAAAAATTAAGCTATGTACGCAATTGTAGAGATAGCAGGGCAACAATTTAAAGTTGTTAAAGACCAAAAGTTATTTGTTCATCGCTTGGAAAGTAAAGAAGGTAGTAAAGTTACATTTGATAACGTTCTTTTATTTGCAAATGATGAAAAAGTATCTGTAGGCGCCCCAGCTATAGACGGAGCTCAAGTAGGAGCCAAAGTCTTAAAACATTTTAAGGGTAATAAAGTTATTGTCTTTAAGAAAAAAAGAAGAAAAGGATATAGAGTTAAAAATGGTCATAGACAGGCTTTAACTGAAATTCTAATTGAAAACATTTTATCTTCAGGAGCAAAAAAAGGAAAAACTGTTGAAGAATCAACTAAACCCGATTCAAAACCAGTAAAAACTGAAGTTAAATCTAAAAGCATTGAGAAAGAAGCTGTAGATTTATCTAAATTAACTGTTGCTACTTTAAAGGAGATGGCAAAGGCTAAAGGAGTTAAAGGTATTTCATCAATGAAAAAAGATGATTTAATAAAATCATTAAGTTAAACGTAAAAACTATTAATCATGGCACATAAAAAAGGAGTAGGTAGTTCCAAAAATGGTAGAGAATCAGAATCGAAGCGTTTAGGCGTTAAGATATTTGGTGGTCAAGCTGCCATTGCAGGAAACATTCTTGTTAGACAAAGAGGAACTGTACATAACCCAGGTGAAAATGTTTATGCAGGTAAAGATCATACTTTACATGCTAGAATAGACGGGGTAGTCAAATTTGACAAAAAGAAAAACAACAAATCATTTGTTTCAATTGTACCATTTGATTCATAATTTTATCTTAATATTTATAAAAAAAGCCTTTCAATTTTGAAAGGCTTTTTTTATGGAGTTAACT
>TARA_B110000503_G_scaffold35328_1_pt1 | contig 37150 bp, 36 predicted proteins | sample TARA_B110000503 | Tara Oceans TARA_B110000503 (sample SAMEA4397472) | marine metagenome | biome: Polar Biome; feature: [SRF] surface water layer (ENVO:00010504); material: water (ENVO:00002006), including particulate matter (ENVO:01000060) such as... | depth 5 m | reverse complement strand
GGTCGCTCGGGTTGGTTGTCTCGAAGAAGTTTAAATATTGAGGCAGGCGATACTATTATTGTGCCCCTTGATGCTGACAAGCAAAAGGCACTTACGGTCTGGGCCGAAGCCTCACAAATTATCTATCAGCTAGCGTTGGGTGCTGCAGCATTTAATAATTTAAGTAAATAAATTGTCTTAAAAGGAGTTTAAGCAATGGAGATGAGAGGTGTTTTTAGCCGGTATATAGCAGTGTGTGCATTTGCATTTCTGGCTGGGCAGATTGTCGTTGAAGCAGAGCCTTGGGTGGATACAAGGGATGCATGGCTGCGTGCTGATATCGAGCGACTTGCGCAGGCTGGTGTTATCAAAGTGCCCATTAATACCTGGCCATTAATGTGGGGCAGTATTATGAATGACCTTGAGGCTGCCGAGATTAAAGCTATCCCAGCCTCATTGCATAGAAGTCTCGGTCGATTATTGTCGGCAGGTAAAGATGCAACTAGAACGAATGACCCGCGCCAATCGGTAAGGCTCTCGGCAGCCACTGAGAGTCAGACTTTCCGTCATTTCGGTGATGACGCTAGAGAGGGGGTGGAAGTTAGTGTGCGCCGCAGCGGCCTCACTAAACATCTGGCCTATAACCTAGAGGTCACTCACGCGGTGGACCCCTGGGACGGTGATAAAACTCACTACGATAATAGTTATTTTGGTTTTGTAGTGGGTAACTGGATTGGCTTGCTGGGTAATATAGAAAAGTGGTGGGGTCCAGGCTGGAATAGCAGCATTATCCTAAGTAATAATGCTAGGCCTACGCCAGGTTTTACCCTGCATAGGAATTATTCAGAGCCTTTTGAGTTGCCTGTATTGAGGTTGCTAGGCCCTTGGACTACCAATCTGTTTATCTCGAAACTGGATGACGAGCGGGTTATTGAAGACGCGAAATTAGTGGGATTGACGGTGGGTTTTCGTCCAATCCCCTCCGTTGAAATTAACTTGCGGCGCACCGCTCAGTGGGGTGGTGAAGGCCGGCCACACGGCTTAAAGAATTTTATAAAGCTGGTGGGTGGTGCTTCGGATAATTGTTACACCGTTGAATGCACCGTTACTGAGCCCGGCAATCAATTGGCAGGTTTTGACTTTAGTTGGGACCTGCCTTGGGTTGACGCCACTGTATATGGTCAAAAGATAGGTGAAGATGAGCATAGGCTATCGCCTGCAAAAAATGCTAGGCAGGTTGGTGTTAAATTGCCCTTTAGTTCGGGCTTGATAGATGGTGTTGTATTCGTCGAGCAAGATGATACGGCTGTTGGCGATCCCTTTGCCCGATACAATATTCTTTATAATCACGGGATATATCGAACAGGGTATCGTTACCAGGGCAGAGTAATTGGGGCCACTTGGGATAACGACTCCAAGATTTTTTCAGTTGGCGCCGTTGGTCATTTGAATAATGGCGATAAGATTGAGTTGCGATATAGCGATGGCACCATCAACCGCGATAGCTTGGCCACCGGTGACGCTACAATACATTCGGTAACAACGGTTGGTGTTGAATTTACCTCCTTATCGGGAAAATGGCAGCGCTCTTTTGGCTGGGGTGAGGCGCAGTTACAGGGCAGATATACTGAAAATCTGGTTGAAAAGTTTGGTCGTCAGGAAGATGAATTCAGATTGAGTGCGACACTCGTTTATAGGTTTTATTAACCATGTCTGATGGCCCGTCGTCATAAAATTAGAGTTTGATAGAGGTAATAAATAATGCAAGAACAGGTTAGATCTGGCAATGAATCCGGTACTGATGACAATATTGAAATTGATCTCAAGGAACTCTTTGGGGTTCTTTGGGCTGGCCGCACCATTATTGCGGGTATTACCTCTATATTTGCTATCGGAGCCGTTATCTATGCACTCTCGATACCGAATCAATATAAAGCGACTGCGGTCATAGCGCCGGCGCAAAGTGGTGGTGGTTCGATGCTTGGGGCTATGGCTTCACAGTTCGGCGGGCTTGCTTCCTTGGCAGGCATTAATATAGGTGGTGGAGAAGGTGGTGAAACCCAGGAAGCCATGGAAATTATGCAATCATGGGGTTTTATTGAGAAGTTCATTGAAAAAAATGATCTAGCTGTTGAGATTTTTGCGGCTAATGGCTGGGATGAGAGCAATAACGAGCTGTCGATTAATAGTGATGTATATGATGTCAGCAAACAGGAGTGGACGCGTAATCCTTCGGCGGGGAAGACTGCATCCCCTTCAAGTTGGGAACTTTATAAAGTGTTCATCACGCGATTATCCGTTTCTTCAGATAAAAAATCAGGTCTCGTCACTGTGTCCGTTGAGCATTTTTCGCCCTCAGCTGCCAAGCAGTGGGTCGATTTGTTTGTTGTCACTATTAACGAACATATGCGTGATAGGAAATTAGGGCAGGTAAATAATAATATTAAGTATCTTGAGGCGCAGATAGAAAAAACAGCGATCGCAGACATGCGTGAAATCTTCTATCAGATTATTGAAGAGCAAATAAAAAACAAAATGCTCGCCGAAGCTAGCCCAGAGTATGCCTTCACTACCGTGAGTCCAGCCATGTTGCCAGAGCAGAAGTCAAAGCCCTCGCGCGCCCTGATATGCATAGTGTGGACCTTATTCGGCGGGATGCTCTCCATTCTTGTTGTGTTGATCAGGCACTACATCATTAAGCGATAGGTGTCTGCAGGCCAAGTGGATTGAGTTATGGACAGGTTTTTACTCTCAGGAAAAGATCTCATCAAGTTAGCCATTATGCTGGTTTTGGCGGCTGGATTTTTTGGGCTCGCAGGTCTGGTATGTATGATATTGATGCAATGGATCACCAGACAAAATTTTGCTGAAGACATTGTTGATAAGCATGGTATCGGTGAGCTTGCTGCATCGAGGTTGGGTGGTGCGGTAGTATTTGGCACCAGCGTCATTTTTATGGCGAGTGCGGTTATGTTTGGGGCCGAGACGCGTAACGCCGGACCGCTAGGTATACCGCTGTATGCGTGGATCGGAACCTGGGGCTGCGCTGCCGTCGGTTTAGTTGAAGATATTCGCAATGATTTACTCAAGCCCCGCTATCGATTGTTATGTACAGCGCTAATATTCTTGGTTGTTTTTGGTCTGTGGCCTGATTTAGTGCCAAAGGAGATTGGTATTCTGGGCATCGACTTTTTACTCGGTTATTCAAGTATTGGTCTTCTTGTTACTATCATATTTTGTGTTGGCTTTTTGAATGCCGCGAATATTGCAGATGGCGCCAATGGGCTTATGTCGGGTGTCTTTTTCGTATCATTCCTTGTCTTCTATTTGGAATACGGCGGACTTGGGTTTGTGACATTGATGTCGAGCTGTGGTCTTTTCCTTATCTTTAATGTGATATCTGGTCGCCTATTTTTAGGGGATGCCGGTGCTTATGGGTTGGGTGCAGGCGTTGTTTTGGCGGGCCTGTTTTTTAATGCCCAAGGCATATTTTCAGCCTCTTTCTTGGCGGTGCTGTTGGCATATCCTTGCATAGAGATCGTGGTAAGTATGGCGAGGCGAGCGATCGCAGGGAGGTCAATGTTTTTGCCTGATAACGACCATCTGCATAACCGCATACACCTCCGTTTCAAAAAGCTATTTAAATCACCAACTATGGCCAATTCAATGACTGGATTGTTGCTTGCAAGCGCCAGTTCTGGTGTTGCCCTGGCAGGTTATTTAGGGTCTTGGTGGCCAGCAGCAGGATCTGGATGGTTAGTTATCTTTGCCGCACAATGTATATTGTACGCTGTAGTTTTTATTGGGACAGCACCGGTAGAAGATGGCGAAGTCGGGCGTGTATCCTAAATACGCCGTGATGTATCTCAGGGTTCTTAGATATTAGTCCCCACTCTAGCCCGAAACATCCTGCTCTAGATCATTAAAGTGGCAAGGTCCCACTGATGTAAATAAATCCCTTTGAGCCATGAATATTGCCACGTCGGCACTATCTATTATGGTATAGTCACGCACGTTCAATCAATGAACGGTATGTGTCACGAATAACGAGAGCAGGGCTTTTTGAGAAAGTCCTGCGGTAGCCTGTCTGAAAGAAAGACTAATCTATGTTGTTGCTATTATGCTCAGTGAAGAAGATCAATTTAGAGCCTTAAAGCTGCTTGAAACAAACCCCAGCATGACTCAGCGTGAAATCGCCGTTGAGTTGGGTGTAAGTGTGGGTAAGGCTCATTATGTTGTGACGGAGTTGATTAGCCTCGGTTGGTTAAAGTTGCGTAACTTTAGGCGCAGCGATAATAAGCTAGGTTATTCCTACTTGCTAACGCCGATGGGTATTGTGGAAAAAACCGCTGTCACGGCAAGATTCTTGGTGCGTAAGCAGAATGAGTATGAAGCGTTGAGGCTGGAGATTGAGCAGTTGAAGTTGGAAGTGGCTGATGTGCCTCCCAATGCTAGACGGCGATAATGGCTATTGGTGACGGTTTAATAAGCGAAAACTTTAAGGCTCTGGTCGTACACCTAAATATAATGTTTTGGCCAAGGTCTGCTTGATAATGTTAGATATTCAAACCTTTAAAACAGTGTTAGAAAATACACCCTTAATTTCTATAGATCTTTGCTTGGTCTGTAGAGGTGAGATTTTCTTGGGAAGGCGCAAGAACGAGCCCTTAAAAAATGAGTGGTTTACGCCAGGGGGAAGGATCTTTAAAGATGAGGCTTGGCGGGATTGTTTAAAAAGAGTTGCGCTCACGGAGTTAGGTTTATTGCATGATGAGGTAAGTGAGTTCAGATTAATGGGTATTTGGGATCACTTCTATAGTAATAGCGCTTTCAGTGAAAGTGTCTCAACGCACTATGTTAATTTGCCTCACTACATTTGTATGGACCAAAGGCCGCTTCTGAAGCTGGATAACCAGCACAGTGAGGCGGGATGGTTCAACATAGAGAATGTCGCAAATAATAGCGATTTCCATGAATATATACGGAATTATGCGTCCCATTTATTAAAACAGGATGAAGGTAAATGATTAAAGTGGTAGTAATGGCGGGCGGTTCAGGTACTAGGCTATGGCCTCTTTCTCGAGCAGGACATCCAAAACAGTTCTTAGCTCTAGCCGGCGAAGATACTATGCTCCAGGCCACCATGAAGCGGATAGGTGGGCTTGATGTTGGGTCCTCAGTAACCATTTGTAATGAGGAGCATAGATTCTTTGTAGCGGAGCAGCTTCGTCAAATTGAAATGTTAGGTTCAATAATTTTGGAACCTGTGGGTCGCAATACTGCGCCCGCTATTGCTATCGCGGCACTGATGTCTGATGACGACCCATTACTACTAGTGTTGGCAGCTGACCATGTGATCCAGGATGAGGCAGCGTTTGCCAAGTCTGTAAATGAGGCTATCCCTCTAGCAAAGATTGGAAAGCTTGTAACTTTTGGGATAGTGCCCAATGAGGCCCATACAGGCTATGGATATATCAAAAAAGGAGATCAGGATGGTTCCGGGTTTGTTGTAGAAAAATTCATCGAAAAGCCCTCCACTGCAGTAGCAGAAGAATACGTTAATTCAGGAGACTATCTTTGGAACAGTGGGATGTTCCTGTTCAAGGCCAGTCGTTATCTCGAAGAGTTGGAAAAATTTAGACCAGATATCCTCGAAGCATGTAAAGCTTCAATTGTTGGCGTGGGGTCTGATTTAGATTTTTTACGAATTAATAAAGAAAGATTTATAGAATGCCCCAGCGAGTCGGTTGATTATGCTGTTATGGAAAAAACTGCCGACGCCGTTGTAGTTCCAATGGATGCTGGTTGGAGTGATATCGGCTCTTGGGCATCTCTTTGGGATATCAGTGGCAAAGACTCCGCCGGTAACGTTACTCATGGAGATGTTCTGCTGCATGAGACTACTAACTCTTTCGTGAGAACCGATGGAAAATTGATTGCCACCTGTGGTGTGAGTGATTTAGTGATTGTGTCGACTAAAGATGCAGTAATGGTTGCAAGCAAGGATAGAGTCCAAGACGCAAAAATTATCGTGCAAAAGTTAAAGGATGCGAAGCGGGATGAATGGAAATCAAACCGTGAGGTATACCGACCATGGGGCAAGTATGACTCTATCGATAACGGTAATGGATATCAGGTAAAGCGGTTAACCGTCAACCCGGGTGCCAAATTGAGTGTTCAGATGCACTATCACCGATCAGAACATTGGGTTGTAGTGGCTGGCTTGGCGAGAGTGCATTATGGCGATGAGTCGCGTGACCTAAGCATTAATGAATCGACATACCATGGTAAAGAGGTGATTCATTCTCTGGAGAATCCTGGTGATACTGCGTTAGAGTTGATAGAAGTGCAGGTAGGTAGTTACCTCGGTGAGGATGATATCGTTCGTTTTCAAGATGAGTATGGAAGAGTCAAGAATAAAACAAAAGACCTAATAATTTAGCGGAGACAGTTTATGGCGACTAAAAAAGCATTGATCACTGGAGTGACGGGGCAGGATGGCTCTTACTTAGCTGAGTTACTCTTGGAAAAGGGTTACGAAGTTCATGGCATTAAACGTCGGGCTTCCTCATTAAACACACAGAGAATTGATCATCTATATGAAGATCCACACACTGACAATCAGAATTTTATTCTTCATTATGGTGATCTGACTGACTCTTCAAATCTCACGCGTATTTTGTCTGAAATTCAGCCAGATGAGGTCTACAACCTCGCTGCACAATCACATGTAGCGGTAAGCTTCGATACTCCAGAGTACACCGCCGACGTTGACGCTATGGGGACTTTGCGTTTGTTGGAGGCTATTAGGTTCCTGGGGTTGGAAAATAAAACTAAGTTTTATCAAGCCTCCACTTCTGAACTTTATGGTTTAGTCCAGGAGACTCCACAAAAAGAGACGACACCTTTTTATCCTCGAAGTCCTTATGCCGTAGCAAAGCTTTATGCTTATTGGATTGTAGTCAACTACCGAGAGGCATACGGTATGTATGCATGCAATGGGATTCTTTTTAATCATGAATCCCCTCGTCGAGGAGAAACTTTCGTAACTCGAAAAATTACTCGTGGTCTAAGCAATATATCTCAGGGGTTAGATGATTGTTTGTACATGGGTAATATGGATGCGCTTCGCGATTGGGGTCATGCAAAAGATTATGTGAGGATGCAATGGATGATGCTTCAGCAAGATACGCCTGATGATTTTGTCATAGCAACCGGTGTGCAATACTCAGTGAGGCAATTTATTCAGTGGTCTGCCGCAGAGCTTGGAATCGAGCTCGAGTTTAAAGGAAATGGCGAAGACGAGCAGGGCATCGTTGTAAAGGTTGAGGGGGATAAAGCTCCAGAAATACAGGTGGGGGACGTCATTGTCAAAGTTGACTCTCGTTATTACAGACCTACAGAGGTTGAGACCTTGTTAGGAGACCCTTCAAAAGCAAAAGCAAAGCTAGGTTGGGTTCCAGAAATTACAGTGCAAGAGATGTGTTCCGAAATGGTTGAGGTTGATCTGAAAGAGGCCAAACGTATCAAGCTCCTTAAAGCACATGGCTACGATGTTTCTTTGCAGGTAGAGGACTAGATAATGGTGACTAAGGTGTTTGTTGCTGGCCATAATGGGATGGTAGGTGCAGCAATTTGCCGTCAGTTGGCAAATAGTGATGTTGATATCGTAACAGCTAGCCGAGCAGAGCTGGATCTAACCAACCAGGGTGAAGTGAAAAGCTTCTTTCAGTCCTGCAAGTTTGATCAAGTTTATCTAGCCGCTGCAAAGGTGGGTGGCATACACGCAAATGACACCTATCCTGCTGAGTTTATTTATGAAAACTTGATGATTCAGAGTAATGTGATTCATCAGAGTTTTTCGAGTGGTGTTAGAAAATTACTTTTTCTTGGGTCTTCTTGCATTTATCCAAAACTAGCTAAACAGCCGATGACTGAGGATCAGCTATTAAGGGGTGACTTAGAGCCTACAAATGAACCATATGCTATTGCCAAGATAGCAGGCATAAAAATGTGCGAAAGTTATAATAGACAGTATGATGTCGATTATAGGAGTGTAATGCCCACTAACCTTTATGGACCTGGCGACAATTATCATCTTGAAAATAGCCATGTGATTCCTGCTCTTATACGTCGTTTTCATGAAGCAAAAGTGCGTGGCGATGATGAGGTAGTTGCGTGGGGGTCTGGCTTGGCCCTGCGAGAGTTTTTACATGTAGATGATATGGCGTCAGCAGCTTTGCACGTGATGAATTTAGACATTATGGCATATCAGCAGCAGACAACACCGATGCTTTCCCATTTAAATGTAGGTACCGGAATTGACTGCAGTATCAAAGAGTTAACAGGAACTATTCGCGAAGTTGTAGGTTTCACTGGTCATGTTAGGTGGGATCTGAGTAAGCCAGATGGTGCCCCTCGAAAACTTATGAATAGTAGTAAGCTTGCTAGTTTAGGTTGGCGACCAAGCCTGACTTTGCAGGATGGATTGGCAGACGCATATCGTTGGTACCTTGATAATCTTTCACTGGCTAGACAATAGCGAAGAGGCTAGTTCGATCAAATTCGAAATTGGGGCGGCACGTCAAGAGTAATGGATTTAAGATTTTCAGGACAACGCGTTTTGGAATTCTTGCAATCTGGAACTCCATGAGTGTTATATCTCCACAAAATATCTAGCTGTGGTTGAGTAAAAAATATATAACGTACATTCGATGAATGTCAAAACTCCTAGCCCAGTTCAGGAAAAGGTCTGTGTATGTACCAAAAGAAAGTACTCCTAATGGGAGGAATGGGTAATAAATTCTTTCAAATAGCGAGAGCACTTGAGCTTAAACAAAGAGGCATCGCAGTTGAGATCGTATATATTGGTCTGAGTATGCGGGGAATATATAAATTCAGTGGCCATACTATTCACAGCGATTGGCTTGATTTAACGGTGTTTGCAGGCCAATTAGGTCTTGATGTGAGGCCCATTAGTTTTTTTGAGTTGCTGTCATTAAGCCTAAGGTTTGCTTCCCGAAAGATAGGGCTACCAGTGCGGTTTGATCAAAAAATTGAAGATGCCCTTATCTTAGATTCGAAGTTTGTTGGGTGCACTTGGGATATTGGATATTTTCAATCCAAATATCACGTTGCTAAATCATCTTTAAATCAAGTTGCAGATGGGTTGATTTCGTTGTTGAAGATTAAAGAAACTACCAGTCGTGATGTTATGGTCTGCCATATTCGAGGAGGTGATTTCGATATTAATGTGCGAATTAGTAAAAATCACATTGAAGCCTTAGTTGATTATTGTAAATTGGAGTCTTTAAAGTTAGTAGTTGTTACAAATGATAAAGTTTATTGCAGAGAACTCTTTGAGGATCAAATTTACAATATATCCCATGGCAAATCGGCATTAGACGACTTTAAAATATTAGCATCATCTAGGCATCTTTATTTATCTAACTCGACTTTTGCATTTTGGGCTGCTCTCATTGCGATAATGTCTCATAATGCAGTGCCTCATGTGCCAGAAAATTGGTCATATTCTGATTTTATATCAGGTCCTGAAAAGCCCACATCATAAAAAAACATTAATTATTTTTATCATTAAGTCGAGCGAATACTAGATTTGGATTGATTACTTACCTTGTTTGAAACACCTCATTCTGATGTTCCTGAAAATATGAAAAGCAATTAAATAAAGAAGAGCGCAGTGACCTATCTTATAACTATTCTTACAGCTTTCAGTTCGGTTACAGGCTTTATCATCCAAGCTCTTTTGGCGCGACAGTTTGGTATCGGAAATGATATGGATCTGTATTTGCTGGCTTTAAGTATTCCTTTGTTTGCCGCAGCGGTCTTTGCAACAGCCTACTCTTTTAGCATAGTCCCTCAGTTGGTTGGCGTTAAAAATGAGAAGGAAAGAATTAAATTAAATCAAGGCGTTATAATTTTTAGTGCATTGATTGGTACTGTATGTTTTTTGGGTAGCTTTTTAGTAGATTTTCAACTTAGTTTCTATTCTAACTCAAACATTACAATTCTAGATAAGCATAGGTTGCTATTCAGGTTAGCTTGGTTATTTGGCGGATGCCAAATAATGTTGGCCGCATTCGCCACCATTTTAACGGCAGAAAAACGTTATTTATCTGCGATATCTCTTCAATTAAGCCCTCAGGTTGGCTTGTTAGGTTTTTTACTGTTTTTTAATGAAAATAAAGAGGTTGTCTATCTAATAACGGGATCACTCTCTGGCTGCTTAGCTGGTCTCTTAATTTCTCTTTTTAGTCTGAGAAGATATTTACTTAAAATTAATATGATTACGTTACAGGATCTGTACTCATTGATGAAGAAAGTTGGTACGAAAGCTCTCTATGGCGCTGTAGCCTCAAGTGTTTTTGGCGTCTATGTAATTGTTGATGCAATCATGGCTCCTTTTGCAGGTGTGGGCGTCCTTACTTCACTTGCCTACTCCCAGAAAGTTATAATTGGTTTCGGTAATATTGCGACGGTCGGTGTTTTTACAGTTGCAGCTCCTCAGTTCAAAGAGATTATTGTCGGTCATGGCCCAGTTGCATTTTTGGCACATGTTAAAAAGTTAGTTGGAAATACAATATTCTTCTCTATAATCCTAGCTGTAGGACTATATGTTTTTACAGATGATATTTTACGTTTCTTTTTTAAATCAGATGTATTTTTAGAGTCAGATGTCGATTCAGTTACTTTATTAGTTATGACAATGCTTCCAGGGATGGTCGCTATGTTGGCGTCCTCGGTGTTATTTAAGGCGCTTTTCTGTTTGGACAAAATATGGAGAATATCTATATTTTTGGGGGTTTTATGGCCAATACTGTATTTTTTGGGCATTGCAGTCCTTCCAGGTGAGGGAGCAATTAAGTTCTCTCAAAGTTACACTGTTGCTTGGATCTTATTTTCGTCTGTTCTTATGGCGTATATGCTGTTAAGAATAAAAGGTGAAATTTTAAAACAATAGTAATAGAGATCGTTTTATTATGCGGATTATGCGTAAAATTCATTCAAATCGGGTTAACTACATAATGATTGGCCTTTTGTTATTGCCGATTTTTTTTGCACTTGTTGATTTTTATTCCAGTTTTAACACCAAATTTTCCATGGGGCTATCGCGGTACATCAGTCTCTCTTTACCCCAAGCTTATAGCTGGATGATTGTATGCATATTATTTTCAATAATTGCTGTTTTGGTATGCATTTTCTTTTCCTTTAAATGGTCTAGGTCAAACTCAAAGGTAAGAGCGCTTAACAAAAATGTGGTAAAAAACGTAAATCGTGATTTTAAGGCTATATTCCTTGTAATAGCCACATATAAAACATTTTATATAATTAGTTTTGGCGTGCTAAAGTTTGTTTTAATGGCAAGATCTGGAAATCTTCCAATTGGCCCAGCTTTGTATTTTTTCTTTATTATGTTTCCCTTCATCTTGGCTTACGAAATCGCTGAGAAAGGATTTAATTGGGTTAATGTTTTATCGTTGTCTATCTTGGCGTTTCTGAACCTAGTTACAGGGTTTAGGTTACTATTAATATACGCTCTTGCTGTCATTATTATTTATAACTGGGATGCCGTCACTAAGATCAGTAAGTATAAGATACTTGCTGTGACATTAATATTTGGACTACTGCTCGTTGGATATGAATTGTCAAGGCAGCAGTTGCAGGCCCGCGGTTCGAATGTTGAGATACAGTCAGTTATGGATAGTTTAAATAGAACTAACCCGTTAAATACACTCCAGTTGATAAAAGAAAGAGATGTATCTCATTCTTTTAGTGACGTGGCAACGTTGTGGACTCATCCAATAGCTATTTTTTTTGAGAGCTTCGGAGCAAATTTTGATGGGCTTATCGACACTACATTTGATTTAGAAAAAGTTTTAGAACCTCTTTATTCTGACTTTTTGGCATGGCGAGGAACACCGTCCTATAAAGCAACAGGATTTGCTATGAGTATTGTTAGCTATTCCTATTTATTTCATCAGGAGCTTGGGGTTTTTGTGTTCGCTGTAGCGTACGGTTTATTTCTAGCAATTGGATGTAAGCTTTTGTCCTCAAATATTTATGAACGCAAAATTCTCGGGACAGCATTATTGGTGTCCTCATTTTTATGTCATGAATCTGTAGTTGGTTCCATTGCGTTATTGATCTACGGACTAATGTTTTTCTTATTGATGGCGTTTATGGCTCTATCACGACAGACCATTACTAATTTTCAGAGAAATGAAAGATAGTATTAGATTTAAGAAAAACTATATGAAAGTTACCACTAAAAAGAGTCGATTTTATCCTGGTTACTTTTGATACATAATGTTTTCGAGAAGCTGCCGGCTCGACTGGTACTCTTGCTAGTTTATGGAATTTTTTTGATTATAAACATTAAAGACCTATAAAATTTTGATAGCATCCGTTAGATGCAGAATTAAATAGCCTGCCTCTCCTAATTTTTAAAAAAAGCATAGATAATGACAAATTTAAATCACAAAAAAGTAGCTATTATATTTGGTGCAGGCGGGCAAGATGGTGCATATCTTGCCAAAAGTCTTATCGATGCTAATTATAAAGTTTATGGAGTAACTAGGAATTCCCAGCCATGCTTAAATCACATACGACTTAAAATACAAGATAAAATTAGTCTGATTCAGATCAAAAGTGTTACTAAAGAAGCATGTATTGAATTAATCAATGAGTTAAATCCGGACGAAATCTATAACCTTATGGGCCCCTCTTCTGTAGCATATTCATTTGAGAATCCAAAAGAAGCTATAGATATATCATTGGCAAATTGTCTAAGTATATTAGAGGCGATAAGATTGTCGGCCAAGATTAACATTAAATTCTTTAATGCATCTTCTACCGATTGTTATGGAGATATAAATGCCGGAGCAATCAACGAAGATTATAAATTCTCACCTAAAAGTCCCTACGCATCAGGCAAGGCATCGTGTTCCATGGCAGTTGATATCTATCGAAATGCCTATGGTTTATATGCTGTGTCTGGAATCCTCTCAAACCATGAGTCGGTTCTAAGAGGTACAAATTTTGTCACTATGAAATGCGTGCATGCTGCAAAGCTAATTTCACAAGGTAAACTAAACACCTTGGAGTTGGGGAATATATCTATAAAAAGAGATTGGGGTTGGGCGGAAGAATATGTAGAGGCCATGAGATTAATGTTGGAAAACCCAACACCACAAAATTATATTATTGCAACTGGTAAAACAGTCTCTCTTGAATATTTTGTTGATGGAGTATTTAGGTTTTTTGATATGGACTACAAAAATTTTATCCAGATTAATAAAGCATTTATTAGGCCAAATGAAATTAGCGAGATCAACTTAGATGCTCAGCTAATTGAACATGATTTGGGCTGGAAAGCTACATCAAAAATTGATGAAATAATCGTTAAGTTATGTACGTCTTCAATAAATTAATTAGAAAGTGACTGAAATGATCAGAAATTTATTTAGAGATTACTATAGAAATAATCCAAATAACTCACTTTTACTTTTGGTGGTTAACTTTAGGAAAAGTATTTTTAAATTGAAGCACTTTTGCAATTTTTATTTTTTAAGAATTCTAGGTTTTAGGGTTTTAGATAACGCGCCGGCGATCAATAAAAGTTCAATGAGACTGGATGTCGTTTACTGCTGTATAGAGAGAGATTTAGATATTTTAAAGCTCTCTATGAAGTCAGTGCGTAAGTATTTGATGCACCCGATTAACAAGATATATCTAATAGCACCGTCTTCCAAGAAAATGCTTGATTTTTGTGACGCCAATGATTGCATATTTATAAGCGAAAATGAAAACTTCCCTTTCAAGAAAGGAGATATTAGCTATGATATTAATTTGGAAGGTAACAAATATGATAGATCTGGTTGGTTATTACAGCAGTTACTGGGTCTTTCAGGTGACACATTTTGTGAAGAAGACAACTATTTTATATTAGACTCAGATACTGTGCTCACAAGGCCTCAAGTCTTTGAGGTAGATGGCTCATACATTTTCAATTATGCAGACATCATTCATACACCCTATTTTACGACTTTTAAAAGTTTATTTGGTAAGTCAGCCACATGTCCGGTAAGCCTAACTTCCCACATGATGATTTTTAATAAAGTGTTACTTGCTGATATGAAGGCTACGATAAAAATTAATACTGGTACTGACTGGTTTCAAGCCATGATAAATTTGATTGATAATGATGTTCATAGTTTCGTTTCCGATTATGAAAATTATGCTCAATTCGTAATCGGGCAGCACAAGGGGTCTAGTGTGCTAAGTTACTGGTATAACGAATCTCAATTTAGAGCACAGCTGGAGGAATCCGGCGTAGAAGCATGCTCCACTAAAACGAAATCGATATCCTATCACCACTATAATTAGCCTAAAAAGCGTTCAACGTCAAAATGGTGTTCTGGCTGTTGTAAAAATAACGGCTTAGGTTTCATGGTATTGGCTGCATGCAAAATTTCTCGTTAACTAGATTGCTTTGGTCAAAGAGATACTTATATCCCTAAAGCGACTAAGTAGTGGGGAAGAAGAGTGGTGATTGTTTCCAGGGAGTATGGCTACAGTGGACCTAATGTCATTTACGGTGACGTTATGTTAGGTGGACCCTCGACAAAATGGGCGGCTTTTGTCAGGCTTGCTTATTAGAACCGTTTGATGGGTCAAATCTGAATCTAGGTGAACCCTAGTAGTTTGCGTTGGTGATTTAATTGTGAAAATAGTGCAATCAAGGCTCCATGGAGAGATTTGTTGCAAGATATGACAACAAAATGGGGTTGATAACGTTTACGAGTGCCCCACCCATTTGATTGTTGGGTTTGGGGTTATTTTAAAATCTGTGGGTATAGAAACCCTAAGTCTAGAATGATGCTAGGTGTCATGTTCGAGTTTGACGTAGCCCTGGCAAGAGCATGCTCGTAGGAGAAGAAGTGCCGTTTGTAGTAGCGGAAATTATTACTAGCGTCGGTGGCCACTATGTCGCAATGCACAGGCTCATACTGAGTGTCTAGCATTGGCGGTTTGTGGTGATCTTTATGGCCGCGCAATTTTGTCAAAGGCAAGCTTAGTAGATTTATATATCGATAATTCATGGCATTTTCTCTTTCCCATTCGCAGGGTTAACTTACATCTTTATTGAGTAGCGCTGCTGTACAAAATAGATTGAGAATTCGTAGAAAAAAACTGATGTAACTAGTGAGAGCGACTTTATGAAAATTATTATACTCGCGGGCGGACTTGGCACGCGATTGGCGGAAGAAACGCATTTAAGGCCTAAGCCAATGGTTGAAATTGGTGGAAGACCAATCGTGTGGCATCTAATGAATGTATATGCTGACTCAGGATTTAATGAGTTTGTTCTAGCTCTCGGTTATAAAGGTGAGGTGATTAAGGATTTCTTTCTTAACTACCATGCTCTCAATGGCGATGTTAGTGTTGATCTTAGTAATGGCAATGCTATGCCCCATAAATCTGACCATCCTGATTGGACCGTGCATCTTATCGATACTGGTCTAAAAACAATGACAGGTGGCAGAATTAAACGGCTTAAGGACTTTGTCGGAAATGAGACGTTTATGGTCACATATGCTGATGGTCTAGCGGATATTGACATAAACGCATTGTTAGAGTTCCATCGTTCACATGGGAAGTTGGCGACGGTCACAACTGTCCCACCTCCATCCAGATTTGGTAATTTGGAAATTGAAAATAACAAAGTTATTTCCTTTAATGAGAAACCGGAAGACAACGAAGGGTTGATAAACGGCGGCTATTTTGTTTTTGAGCCAGCTGTCTTTGATTATATTGAGGGTGATGAAACTTCGTTAGAACGCGAGCCACTTGAGCGGCTTGCTAAGGATGAGCAGCTAATGGCTTATGAGCATAAGGGCTTCTGGCAAATGATGGACACAGTTCTTGAAAAACAGTTACTTGAAAAGTTATTGAAATCTGGCAATCCGCCTTGGAGAAGGAAATAGATATGGAAAATTTTTGGAAAGATAGAACCACATTCGTTACAGGCGCCACTGGCTTACTTGGTAGCTGGGTGGCAAAGAAGCTTTATGAAGCAGGTGCTGACGTTATTTGCTTGATCCGAGATGAAGTGCCTCACTCAGAATTAGTACGGTCCGGTTTAATAAGTAAAGTTACAATTGTTAAAGGGGATATCTGCGATCGTGATCTTATGGAGCGTATCCTTGGAGAGCATGAGGTGGACACCGTTATGCATTTAGCGGCTCAAGCCATTGTCGGGATAGCAAATCGAAATCCCGTGACGACATTTGAGGCTAATATTCAAGGTACTTGGTCGGTACTGGAGGCTTGTAGGAGAAGTCCGAAGGTAAAGCAGATTATAATCGCTTCTTCTGACAAGGCTTACGGAGATCAAAAAGTATTACCTTATTATGAAAACACCCCACTTCAAGGCCTTCACCCTTACGATGTAAGCAAGTCGTGTGCCGATCTAATCGCACACTCCTATGCGCACACTTATGGTGTTCCAGTGGTAATTACCCGTTGTGGGAATTTCTACGGTGGAGGAGATTTAAATTGGAACCGTATTGTTCCGGGGACTGTCCGTTCGATCCTTAATGGCGAAAACCCCATAATACGATCTGACGGTAAATTTGTTCGCGATTATCTCTATGTTGAGGATGGCGCTGCCGCATATATGCTTTTGGCGGAGAAACTGGCGAGTGATCCAAGCCTTAAGGGTGAAGCCTTTAATATATCAAATCAGAAGCCTATAACGGTTATCGAGCTTGTTGATAAAATTCTAGCAGAAATGGATTCAACATTGACGCCCGAGATTATGAATGAGGCTAGCAATGAAATAAGAGAGCAGTATTTAGACGCTAGTAAGGTAAATACTATGTTGAACTGGGAGCCACAGTTTGATTTAGATGCAGGGATAAAAAAGACAGTGCAGTGGTATAGAGATTTTATGTCTGCTAGTGAATTGGCGTCCAAAACAAAAAAATGAACATTTGGTTAATTTACCCTTACGGTAGCATTCCCGGAGAAGGCAAGCGCCCTGATAGACCTTCTATGATTGCGGATGCCCTTATCGCAAAAGGTCATACCGTGACGTGGTGGGCGTCTTCTTTTGACCACGTCTCCAAGACATTTAGGTCTGATGATTGGAAGGATATCGAAGTTTCTCCTAATTTCACCATCCGCCTTGTGCCTGCTCTGGAATATAGAAAGAATATATCTTATAAACGCATTTTAAGTGAGAAAAAATACTCCAAAGAGATATATTCTTATAGTAAAGAGGTGAGCGCTCCAGATATTGTGATCCTAAGTGAACCCGCTTTATTTAGGGGTAAGCCTATTATGAAGCTTGTTGATGATAAGAATTGCCTACTCCTACTAGACATGTTGGATCAATGGCCCGAGCTGTTTGATATTGTATTACCTCATAGCCTTAAATTCCTTGGCAAAATCTTGTTCAGACGTTTATATAATCGACGACGAGATTATTTTCGAAAGGCAGATGCCGTTTTTACCGTGTCTCGAAGTTATATGGATTTGGTTGAGAGTATTGTCCCAACCTTATCGGCTAAATATAAGTCTGTTGTATATTTTGGTACAAACGTTTCCAAGCAGCGCTCTGAGATGAGTCAACTATACAATTTGCCGGCTCCTTTGAAAAAGATGTCAAAAGGCAAACACGAAGTATGGGCAATATATGCGTCAACTCTTGGCAGTAATTATGATTTGAAGACCCTTCTTGATGCCGCCAAACTGTTAGAAACTAAAGAAATTAATATCAAGCTATTAATAGCGGGTAGTGGACCGCTACAGGATTATGTTGTTTCTTATATCAAGAAGAATAAGTTAAAGAAGGTCATATACATTGGTAACCCAAGCTCAGAATCACTCGCAGCTGTTTATTCAATGTGTGATATTGGTTTATCGATGTATGTAAAAGGTTCCACGGTTACCATGCCTATTAAAGCTTTTCACTATTTTGCCGCAGGGTTGGCCGTAGTCAATTCGCTGGATGGCGATCTAGCCTCTCTCTTGGTAGAGCACAATGCGGGGATACATTTCGAAGCAGAGGATAGTGAGTCACTAGTAAATGCATTATCAGTTCTTGCTTCTGAACGAAATCTTCGTGAAACAATGGCTAAAAATTCATTTGCGCTTGCAAGTGACTTCGACGAAAAAGTGCAATACAAACAGGTTTCGGATCTTGTTGAACTAGTAGCGCAAAGAGATATGCGATCTGATACCGGAAGTTAGCCAGCCTTTCGGGGTTATGCAAAGAAGTGGCAATATATTGGTGAGACTGAGTTGAGGATGATAGTGCTTTTTTTATTTTGACTGTAGGTTAGAGCTTCCTAGGCTTAACTTTGTCATGCTGATACATGTAAATGCTTTTAGTATTAGGGCCATGTTTAGTCCGTGAGACTTTGTATTTCTCGGCACAATCATAAGGGCCTTTTTAGCAATTCGTGGGATAGTTTATATTGTAATTGTCTAGTTATATGCGACATATGGTTCGGTCGGCTGTAGGTTTATTTCGATTACGGTCTGAGATAGACAGATAACTAGACAGGTCCGTTCTAGTTTCTTTTAGTCTAATCTAGCGACTAATATGGTTGGGTATTTCGATTCATTGTTGTGTAAGGTGCTGGTTTTCTGGTTCTGAAGAGCTCACATTAAAAATAGATGGGTTCGACAATCCGTTGTCGAATATTGCTAAGAGTAGGAGATAGAATAATATGTTGGATTGTCAAGATCGATCTAAATCGATACGAAAAAAAATTGTTACAAAAGCATATGAATGTGGCGAATCGTCCCACCTGGGTGGCGCCTTAAGTATGGTAGACGTCCTAAGCGTACTTTACGAGTCAGTCTTGCAATATGATGTAAATGATTTTCAAAGTGAAGATCGTGACATTTTTATTCTAAGCAAAGGTCACTGTGTTCTTGGTTGGTATGCGGCCCTAAATGAGTTTGGTTTGATGGCTGATTCTGTTTTTGACACATTTCAGACTAACGGTAGCCATTTAATCGCTCATCCAGTTAAGAATTTGTCTCTTGGTATTGAGAGTTCAAATGGGAGCTTAGGTCAGGGTTTGTCATTTGGTATTGGGATGGCACTTGGGATGAAAAAAAAGGCGCAAGATAGACGTGTTTATGTCTTGATGGGTGACGGCGAATGTAATGAAGGGGCAGTTTGGGAGGCGGCCGCCACTGCCTCTGAAATAGGGTTATCTAATATCACTGCGATTGTTGATGTTAATAATTTACGGAATGATGGTTTAAATTTGACCTATCAAAAGAATAAATCGATGCCTGCCATCTGGTCAGCTTTTGGGTGGAATGTAATTGAAGTCGACGGGCATTCTCATGACGAGCTGCAGGATGCGTTTGATAATGCAAGAAACGAGAATGAAATTCCTACGGTCATACTCGCTAATACTATAAAAGGTTCTGGTGTAAGTTTTATGGAAGCGAATAATGAGTGGCATCACAATAGGATTACTTCAGGTGTATATGACCGGATTTTAGAGGAGTGGGGTTCTGATGTTTGAATTGAATAAAAAGCTAGCGCGTGGCTGGTCAAGAATGGGTCCAAGAGCTGTTTATGGTCTAATTCTATTTGAGTTAGCAAAAACAAACCCAAATATAATGGCTCTTTCGGCAGATTTAGGACGATCTTCTGGGTTAGATCGGTTTTCAAAAGAGTTTCCTGATCAGTTTTTAAATGTTGGAATTGCTGAACAAAATTTGATCGGTATATCATCTGGTCTCGCCAGAATGAAGTTTGATGTATTTGCGTCTACCTTTGCGCCATTTGCCTCATTAAGGGCAGGGGAGCAGGTAAGAATGAATATGGGTTATATGCAAGAGCCTGTTCGACTAGTTGGATTAGCGAGTGGATTCGCGCTTGGTTTTCTAGGAAACTCGCATTACGGTATTGAAGATGTTGCAGTACTTCGTGCAATTCCCGGAATAACCATTGTCAGTCCTGCCGATTGTTTCGAATTATATAAGTGCATCGTTGCATCCTTAGATTACCCTGGGCCCATGTATATACGGTTAACTGGCGGTGTTAATATGCCGGTTGTTTATGACGCTGATTATGAATTTGATATTTTAAAAGCTGATGTAATATCTGAGGTCTCAGATATTACAGTGGTTTCAGCTGGTGCTACACTTGGTTTTGCGAAGCTCGCTGTTGAAGAGCTTAAGGATGAGGGGACCCATGTTGGTCTTGTAAATGTGCACACAATAAAGCCCATCGATAAAGAATTCATATCCAAATTAGAAGGAAAGTGCACTAAACTGGTAGTCTTTGAGGAGCATACAGTTATTGGTGGTCTAGGCAGCGCAATTATTGATGCGCTAGATGAAGCTAAGATCCGATCAGTAGAGGTTATTAGATGCGGTGTTAATGATGAGTACCCAAAAGCAGGGGATTATAATTATATGCTGAGCACGCTCCAACTGGATAGTGTTGGTATTAAAACTAAACTTTGTGAGCTTTTGTAGAAGATGAATAAGAGTAAACCTATTTGGTATATTTATGGTTGTGGGGGCCTAGGCCTTGAGACAATGGACATACTAGAAGACAATATAAGACATGGCATAATTGAAGACCACAACTGCATTTTCGTTGTTGACGGGGTCGGAGAGTCGCATGTCGATGGTTATGATGTAATTGATTTCACAGATACTCTTAGGGGTTCAAAGATTACGATTGCAGTCGGGGAGCCAGCTGTTAGGAAGACGTTACTAGAAAAAGTGCTCCAACAAAAGCTACTACTTTCGTCCGTAATATCTCAGCATGCGTTTGTCTCCAATTCTGCAGTTATCGATAATGGTGTTATCGTCGCACCATTCGTATCTATTCAGGCGCAGGCACATCTTGGTGAGAATGTTGCTATAAATACCCAGGCCATAATAGGCCACCATGTAACGGTTATGGCGGGCTCTGTTATCTCTTCCCAAGTCAACTTGGGCGGAAGTTGCGTCGTTCATAAATTGTCCTATGTAGGGATGGGCGCTCTAATTCTTGAGAAGGTATCTGTTGGAAGTGAATCAATCGTAGGTATGGGCTCGGTGGTATATAGAGACATCCCAGATGGTGTTATTGCTCTAGGTAACCCTGCGCGGGTAGCTAGGAAAAATGAAGATAAAAAAGTCTTTTAATAAGGAATTAAAATGTCAAATAAAGCTAAGTATGATTCTATTTTTATTGAAGTGTTTGAAATAAGCCAAACGGACTTGACTGATGAGCTTGCTTATCAAAGCATTCCCTCTTGGGATAGTGTGGGACATATGTCGCTCATGGCTGAGTTAGAGGATGCTTTTGATATTATGCTTGAAATGGATGATATTGTTGATTTTGGTAGTTACAAAACTGGCATTGACACAATGAAGAAATATGGTGTTGAATTTTAATGTTCTGGGAAAGTCGCGATAAGCAATCAGATGCTTGTGCTTTCCTAGTCTCAGGAAGTGATGTCTATAGTTATGCTGATGTGTTTAAAATCGGTGATGATTTCTTCCGGGGCGATGGCGGTAGTGTCTGTTTGATCGCCTGCGATAGAAGTGTTCAAACAGTAGCTGCATACTTAGGTTGTCTAAGGCAGAGTATTGTTCCTATCTTAGTTGATGCCGGGTTGTCAGTTGATTTAATCAACGATATGGCTAATCAATATCAGGCCGATACTATTCTGCATTCGCGGCGTCTTGAAACAAACGATTATCGTAATGATGGTACGTTTGGGTTTTTTAACGTTTATCGTGCTAAAAATCCAACTGACGTATTGATGAATGATCAGTTGAGGTTAGTGTTACCAACATCTGGCTCTACGGGCGATCCCAAATGTGTTCGGCTTGACTCAGAAAATATCGATTCATGCACTAAAGAAATCGTCAGATATCTAAACCTAGACGGGAACAGGATCTCCATTAGCTCTTTGCCCTTTCACTATACTTATGGTTTAAGTGTGTTGCATTGTGTCCTCGAAACTAGGTCCAAAATGGTACTCACAGATTTGTCGCTGATAGATAAAGAATTCTGGGCGTTATTAGAGCAGCACCAGGTGACAGACTTTTCCGGTGTGCCTTTTATGTTTGAAGTGTTGAGGCGAATAAAGTTGAGCCCAACCATTCTAATAAACTTAAAATGTGTTACGCAGGCAGGTGGCAGGTTAGATATAAAACACACCGAGCACTTTGCTAACCTTTTTAGCGAAAATGACATTTCCTATTTTACAATGTACGGTCAGACTGAAGCTTCGCCACGCATATCCTATGTGCCTCCGGAGAATGCTCTTGCCAAATTGGGATCGGTTGGAATAGCCCTCGATATTGGTAGATTTTATACGGATGCACTTGATTGTGTAAGTGAAGGCGAGCTCATCTATGAGGGTCCAAATGTATGCATGGGTTACGCCTATAACCGAGAAGACCTTAGTAAGCCTGATTCAAACAAAGGGGTCTTAAAGACGGGTGACATTGCAACGATCGATAATGAAGGTTTCGCCACGATAGTGGGTAGAAAGAAGAGATTTGTTAAAGTCTATGGGTCGTCGGTTAATTTGGATGATTTAGAGTCCAAGCTTAAGGGTAAGTCATTTGATACCGCAGTTATTGGAAGGGACGAAAAGATCATTGTACTCACCGTAGATGACGCTATCGCGGAGATTAAAAACTATCTGTATTCTTTTGTTAATTTCCCTACGCGAGCAATAAAAATAATTAAGATTGACGAAATTAATTATTCTTCAGTCGGAAAACCTGATTATGCTTCTATGGCTAAAGAGTATTTATAAGTGGATTTACTAGAAAACCTTGTTTCGTTAACTGACTTGCATTCTAAAAGGTGTAATGTCTATGGTAACTATATTGACACCATTTTCCCAAGCGCGGCGCCGATAAAGTGTCTTGCTGATTTGCCATGGATTCCTGTAAGAGCCTTTAAAGAATTCGACCTAAAAAGTATATCTGATGACGATGTTTATAAGGTTATGCAGTCGTCAGGTACTGGTGGAGTGCAGTCGAAAATATTTCTCGATCAAGAAACATCTAAGCTACAGCAGGCAAAATTGATTGAAATTTTTGCTGAGGTATTTGGTGGTTCACGCTATCCGATGCTCGTTATTGATAGCTTAGAGACTGTCAAAGACAGATATAAATTTTCCGCTAGGACCGCAGCGATCAACGGATTTACTCTATTTTCGCGCCAGAGAGCATTTGCACTTAATGACGACTTAACTATTAATTTTAACCTGATTGATGAGTTTTTGGAGAAACATTCTGGTAAAACAATATTTATTTTTGGATTTACTTTTGTTGTTTGGCAACATTTTATCAAGCAACTTGAGTACGCCAATAAAAAATATGACATGTCTAACGCCTTTGTGCTCCATGGTGGCGGATGGAAAAAGCTTGAGAACGAAAAAGTAGATAATGACGAATTTAAGGATAGAATCTACCGAAGTATTGGTTGCGAGAAAGTCCACAATTATTACGGGATGATTGAGCAAACTGGCTCTATTTATATGGAATGTAGTCATGGAAATCTCCATGCGCCAAGTGGCGCTGATGTCATTATTAGAAACTTTGAAGACTTTAGTCAAAATGAGTTCGATGACCCTGGGATTATTCAGATTTTCTCCGACATTCAGAAGAGTTACCCCGGACATTCACTGTTAACCGAAGATGTCGGCTATACCCTCCCTGCGAACTCGTGTGAATGTGGTAGTGTTGGAACAGTTTTAAAAGTTATAGGGCGGTTGTCAAGGGCAGAGGTTAGGGGGTGTAGTGATGCTGTCAGTAGATGATATATCCGGTGTTGATGTGAATATTATGCTGAGCCCTAAGAGACTCAGGCCGTGTTCAGCTTTGGTAGTGCGTTTCCTTTCAGCGCTGTCAAAAAGTATTTTAACGCGTCGAGAATCAAAGCAGTACCCAGATCTTGTGACTTTCGCCTTCTTTTGTCGCAGAGCGTCCTTAAACAGAATCAAAGACGCCTACGTTGATTCACAGATGCGTTTAGGTTGGGGTGTTGCGTTACATGTTGCTCCTGCTAATGTACCTATTAATGCGGCTTTTACTTTTGTTTTCGGTCTACTCTCTGGCAATAGTAATGTTGTGCGCTTGCCGTCAAAAACATGGCCACAAATAGATTTATTTCTAGAAATTTATAACGAAGTGTCACAGCAAAATGATTTTGCGGATATAGGCAAGTCGAACAGCTTTATCAGAACAGATCATGATAGCGTGCAACTACTTGCACTTGTTTCATCGGCTGATGCTTTAGTAGTCTGGGGGGGGGATTCTACGGTTGCCCACTTTCGTTCAATGCAGAAAAAGCCAAGATGCGCTGAACTATACTTTCCAAATCGAACATCCAGTCTAATCGTCGATGCAAGTTATATGTGTGGCTTAAATGAATCTAGCCTCAAAGAGCTGGTGGATAATTTTTATAACGACACATATTTGGTAGATCAAAATGCTTGCTCGTCGCCTCTCAAAATCGGTTGGGTAGGGGATGATTCGGATATATCTATAGCGAAGGACCGTTTTTTTCGTGAACTTAAGATACTGCTGTCGAATAAATCCTATGCCCTAGATCCAGTGGCTAGAATAGACCGGTATATTGATGTGATGTGTGACGTCGAGAGTAGCTGTACATCTACAGTTTTAGAGCAGATAGATACCGACGTTTGGCTACAAGAAGTAAAAGGTATAACTAATGGTAGATTTGGTAGGTATCATTCCTACAGCGTGGCCACAATTGCTGACTTTATACCTCACTTAAGGGATGACCAGACGCTTTCACATTGTGGGTTTTCGTCAGTTGAACTGAGAGCTGATCTTATCGATGCGGGTTGCTGTGTTGATAGGGTTGTTCCAGTTGGCCAGGCATTAAATATTGGCGTTATCTGGGATGGTATAAACCTTATAAGTCGATTGTCTAGAATTATCTCGGTGAATTAATATGTACCAAAAACTATTTAAGCGCTTATTTGACATTGTTGGTAGCTGTACCGCAATTATTATTTTATCGCCTGTCTTTATCATTGTATCTGTTTTGATTTTTTTCAAAATGGGAGGCCCGGTTCTGTTTAAGCATCGTCGCACTGGTTTTAATATGGAAAGCTTTAGTGTATATAAATTTAGGACCATGATTGATGATCCGCTTCTTAGCGATGAGCAACGAATAACTCAGTTTGGTCTATTTTTAAGACGGCACAGCTTAGATGAACTGCCTCAGTTTTTTAATGTGGTACTCGGCAATATGAGCTTAATTGGTCCTAGACCATTGCTGCCTGAGTATGATGATCATTATTCATCTGAACAGAAAAAGAGATTTGATGTGCGCCCTGGCATCAGTGGGTTGGCGCAGGTTGAGGGGAGAAACAGTTTAGAATGGGCCCAAAAGTTTGATTATGATATTCAGTATTCAAAGAATGTCAGTTTTACTTTAGATATGACGATTTGTTTCAAAACAGTATTGGTAGTGTTGAAATCCTCCGATTTTAATCCTGCCGGTGAAAATAAGAAATTTTCTGACTTATAGGTGTCAATTATGGGCTTCGTGCTGAATGCTGAAGAATTAAAAAGATTTCAACCAAATAGATATCCGTTCTTGATGATTGATTACGTTACTGACGTGGTACCTGGTGTGCATGCAAAGGGCTATAAAAATTTATCTAACAACGAATGGTATTTTCCAGTTCATTTCCCTGACGGCCCCAATATGCCTGGTGCGCTGCAACTAGAGGCGATGGCTCAGATGCTTACGGTTGCATTAACGACACAGGAAGGGTTAGAGGGAAAGGTCACTCATGCGTTAGAGCATAAGGTTAGATTTAGAAAAGAAGTCTTGCCTGGGGAGCAGCTAGTCATTGAGGCGAATATTATTAGCTGGCGACGCGGAATCTGTAAGGGAAAAGCTATCGGTTATACAAATGGTGAGGTCGCGTGTGAGGCTGACATGTTAATTACTATTCCTGATATCTTAGATCAATACATACCAAAAAGATGATCACTAATTTTGATTATATTATCGTTGGCAGTGGAGCGGCCGGTGCGGCTGCTGCGTGGAGGTTTTCAGAAAAAAACGCTGACGTTCTTATTTTAGAATTAGGAGATTACGTAAATAGTAACGATTACCCTACGGCAAACAAGAATTGGGAGCGTTTAAAGAATGCTAAATTTAATCCAGTTGCGTCTAGCCGTAAAGGTGTTCATGATTATCCCGTGGACGATGGTGATTCGCCTATTTCGGTGTGTAATTTTAATGCCGTTGGTGGTTCTACGATCCTATTTTCTGCTCATTTCCCACGCTTTCTTCGTAAAGACTTTACGATAAAAACGGATCATGACATTGGAGTTGATTGGCCAATTTCTTATGATTCTATATTACCCTATTTTGATATAAACGAAAAAGAGATGGCTGTCTCTGGTATGCCCGGGGACCCTTATTATCCCGAAATTAAAAATGCGCTTCCTCCAGTTCCGCTGGGTAAGGTGGGTGAGGCCCTTGCGAAAGGGTTTAATCAATTGGGATGGCACTGGTGGCCAAGTTTTGCAGCTATATCCACAAGAGAGCGAAATGGCCGATCTAAATGCATCAATTTGGGGCCCTGTAATGCAGGGTGTCCGCAGCAGGCAAAAAGTAGTGTTGATCAGACATACCTGAAAAAAGCTAAATCCAATGGTGTCACGCTCCTGTCTAAATTTTCGGTTTCAAAAATTGTGGTTGAAGATGGTGTTGCTGTCGGTGTTGAAGGATTTGACGAGAATGGCGAGCATAAAATATTTTATGGTACTAAGGTTGTACTGGCAGCAAGTGCCATAGGGACACCAAGGATTTTATTAAATAGCAAAAGTGAGTGTTTTCCCAATGGTCTTGCTAATAGTTCTGGTTTAGTTGGTAAAAATTTGATGGTTCATCCATTGGGTTACGTGGAAGGGGTGTTTAATGATTATCTTGAATCGGATAGCGGGCCACAGGGTTGTATGCTTTATAGTCTTGAACATCATCGGTCTCCAGATAGTGAGCATAAACTAGGTTATATGATGCATGCTCTGCGAGGTGGAGGGCCTGTTGAAATTGTCAAGGCAGCGTTGAGTAGAAAGAAACTGAGATTTGGCGGCTCCTTGTATGGTGATTTTAAAAAATTCTATGGTAAACAATCTGTAATCGCCATCATTTGCGAGGATGTTCCAGAGGTAAATAATCAGGTAATGCTTGATTATGATTCTCTTGATAGGTTTGGTATGCCGGGTGTCAAGGTTGCCTACCAGTTGCATGAGAATACCAAAAAGATGCTTATTCATGGTATGGGTAATGCCAGAAAACTGATGAAAGAGGCCGGTGCGGTTAAAAGTTATGCCCATGGTCCAGTGAAAAACACTGGGTGGCATATAATGGGGACCTGTAAGATGGGCATAGATCCGCAACAGTCTGTTGTGGATGTTAATGGGCAATCCCATGATGTTAAAAACCTATTTATTGTAGATTCCAGTGTGTTTCCTACCAGTTCTTGTGTCAATCCAGCTAATACCATTCAGGCGGTATCCCTTTATTTAGCAGATAAGATTTATGAATTATAGCTCTTCAGGTACCCTAGTTTCGTTTCTGCGGGCAATGTTTCCTGGAGACAAGTCTTTAAACATACCGTCGATCGATGTGTTAGGTGACTTCGGCGAAAGTGTTCTGAGCTTTAAAAATGTGGAAGCTATGACTGATATCGTTATATCGCTTGAGTTTGACGAATCTGTCCCAATTAATGAGTTTATTAAGGATGCTAAAAGGCAATGTGGCAATCCGTTAATTAACGATTTTATTAATGATTGTCTAGAATACTATTTTGGTCATAGTGATGTAATAAGGCCCCTAACTAATAAGCATAGCCCGTTATTTCCGAATGAGACGGTCCTAAATGATATTGATTTCGACCTTCTCGAGCCTGTATATTTGAGAGATTTATGAATGTAGATAAAAAAGTTGCTGTTGTCACTGGCGGGTCTAAAGGGATCGGACTCGCTATCGCCAAGTTATATTATGCTAACAACTACAGGGTTTTCGTTTGTAGCAGAAACCGTCCCGATCCTAGTGACCTTGATGGTGCATCTGTGGACTTTCTTCACTTTGAATTGGACTTAGGTGATGAGGCGTCCGTTAAAAATTGTGTAAAAAGTATTTTTAACGAAGAAAAAAGAATTGATGTTCTGATCAACTGCGCTGGCAAGGCCATTGGCGGTTCGTTCTTGATGACTTCAATGAAGGACCTTAACGACATATTTACCGTCAATTATTTTAATACCTTGTTGTTTACCCAATATATTGTCAAGAAAATGTTGAGGCGGAAGTCTGGTGCAGTTGTTAACATTTCGTCTACGGCTGGAATTTTGGCGGATAAAGGTACCGTAAGTTATGGCGGAAGTAAGGCAGCTTTGATTCACGCCACAAAAGTACTTGCGACCGAGCTTGGCGTTTACGGGATCAGAGTTAATGCTATTGCGCCAGCTGTAGTTGAAACGGATATGGCTAAACAAATGGATGAACAGTCCTTAGCCTTGTTGTATGAAAGGCGGTCTCTATCCGGAGAAAAGATATTTTCTGAGGATGTATCTGAGTTAGCCTACTTTCTTGGATCTGATTCTTCCTTAAAAATTACTGGTCAAGTAATTAGAATTGATTGTGGGATGCCATTTTAGTAACTGTAAATTATCTTGGGGTAAATCTATGTTGGGTGGTTCGTTCTCTCATTGGCCGTCTTTCGATGAAGATGAAGTCAGGGCTGTTAGCAATGTTTTAAGATCCAATAAGGTTAATTATTGGACGGGTACTGAGTGTCGGGAGTTCGAAAAAGAGTTTTCCGCTTGGTCCGGTGTAAAACACTCGGTAGCAGTTGTAAATGGGACCGTAGCGCTTGATCTTGCGTTTATGGCACTTGGTATTGGTAAAGGCGATGAGGTGATCGTGACGTCTCGAACGTTTATCGCTTCTGTGTCTAGTATCGTCAATTCGGGTGCTGTTCCAATTTTCGCCGATGTAGATATAAATACGCAAAATATCACTGTGGATACCATTCTCCCAGTAATTACCTCTAGAACCCGTGCAATTGTTTGTGTCCATCTTGCTGGATGGCCCTGCGATATGGATTCTATTATGCGCCTTGCAGCCGAGAATGATCTCTTTGTAATAGAGGATTGTGCGCAGGCACATGGTGCTAAATATAAAGGTCGCCCGGTTGGTAGCATAGGAGATATTGGCTGTTGGTCTTTTTGCCAGGATAAGATAATGACGACTGGCGGAGAGGGCGGTATGGTAACGACTAACCAAGCTGATCTATGGTCCCGAATGTGGTCATTTAAGGATCATGGTAAAAGTTGGGAGGCTGTCTATCAGAATGATCATCCACCTGGCTTTAGGTGGCTTCACGATTCATTCGGTACCAACTGGCGAATGTTAGAGATGCAAGCAGTCATAGGCCGTATTCAGCTGAAGCGTATGTCAGCATGGCATGATATCCGTCTTAGATATGCAGAGCAAATATGGAACGCGGCAAAAGGTCTTTCTGGAATCCGAGTTCCCGAATTTGTCTGCGATCCCATTTGTACTTTAGATGGTTGTAAAGAAAATGGTTGTAACGAAAATGGTTCTACCCATGCTGCTTATAAATGTTATTTGTTTGTAGAGGGTGGCTCTATTATCCGTGACCGAATTATGGCGCAAATCAATGCCCATGGTGTTCCGTGCTTCTCAGGTTCCTGTTCGGAAGTTTACCTTGAACGGGCATTTGATAATGTAGATTGGCGACCCGAAGAGAGACTTCCTGTTGCCAAAGAGTTAGGTGAGACAAGTTTAATGTTTTTATGCCATCCCACTCTCACACAGGATGAGATCAATTTAACCTGTCGTGTTATTGAAGCAGTAGTTACCAGCGAGCTTCTTCCATGAGACACAAAATATTACCCTTTATCGATTTCGCACTTATTCATATTTGCTTTTTATTTTGCAGCTTTTTGCTTGAAATAAATCCGTATCAACCTAGTGGAGCGTTAATATTTAGTCTTGTCTTCATTGTATGTTGTAAGTTTGCTGGTTTCTATAAAATTGCGGTGAGATATATAGGTCTATCCAGCCTCAAGATAAGTCTGTTCAGTGCTTTCGTCGCTTTGTTTTCGTTACTCTTAGCGGATGGAACCGATCTAGTCGGCCTCTATGTTTTTTCTGCTCTAACGAGTGTTAGTGTAGTCGTTTGTTTACGTATCGCCATTAGAGAATATTATTTTCTAAATAGACATACCAACAGCTCAAATGCATTGGTATATGGTGCTGGATCGGCAGGTGTACAATATTTTACTGCTTCATTGCAAGGTGATAAAACCAACATCATTGGGTTTATAGATGATTCAACTAATTTGGTTGGATCATCTATTCATGGCCGAAAAGTATATTCTTCGTCACAAATTAAGGAATTGGTGCCTCGGTATAATATCAAGTTAATAGTGATCGCAATGCCGATTCTAGATGCAATTGCTAAGAGAAGTATTATTAATGAATTAGTTAAGTTGCCTATTAGAGTAGTCACCGTTCCGACATTAGAGGCAATATTAGACCAGACTGCACGGATATCAGATATCCAAGATATTAGTTTTGAAGACTTATTGGGTCGGGATATAGTTCCAGTTGATACTAAGCTTATCGATAAGCGGATTTCCGGTAAGACAATCTTGGTCACAGGGGCGGGTGGGTCAATTGGTTCGGAAATTTGTCACCAGATATCGAAATTAGACGCAAAGCAACTTATCTTATTAGATATTAGTGAGCCGGCCCTGTTTGAAATCCAACAGGCTCTCATAAAGATTACCGATGTCAAATTAACATGTATTTTGGGTTCAGTTCTAGATAGTACTTTATTGCGTAAAGCGTTCCAGAAATACTCTATAGACGCCGTGTTTCATGCTGCAGCATATAAACATGTACCTCTGGTAGAAGATAATCAACTTAGCGCTTTAATTAATAACGTCTTTGGTACAAAGGCTATTTTAGATGCGGCAGTAGAAGCAAATTGTAGATCGTTTACTTTGATCTCAACTGACAAGGCAGTCAGGCCAACGAATATAATGGGCTCAACCAAACGACTCGCAGAACTAGTTTGCCAAGCTACTTCGGAAGTTTCTAACACTACAGTTATATCAATGGTTAGGTTCGGAAACGTCTTAGGGTCATCTGGGTCAGTAATACCTACCTTTAAAAATCAAATAGAAAATAATGGTCCAGTTACGATTACACATCGCGATATCACTCGATACTTTATGACAATTCCCGAAGCGGCACAGTTGGTTATCCAGAGCTCTGGTATGGCTGAAGGTGGTGATGTATTCATTTTGGATATGGGAGAACCAGTTAAGATATATGATATGGCAAAGCGATTGATAAGACTTTCAGGTAAAAATTATTATGAGGCTGGGGAAGTTCGTCCAGATGATTTAGCCATAAAGCTTGAATTTACAGGATTGCGGCCTGGCGAAAAGCTCTACGAAGAATTGTTGATTGATGCAAGCGCACTAACAACAGTTCATCCCAAGATAATGAGAGCGAAAGAAAGGTTTATTGGCAAGAATGACTTAGAAAATTATTTGGAACGTATGAAAATCAGTTTGATTGATGATGATTTTGAACTTTTCTATAGCCTTCTTGATGAGACTAAAATTGGGTATGCTAGGATGAAACATTAAAGTGGATAAGCTGATCAGAAAAATGCTTCACCTATGCTTTTTAGTTACTCGCCCGTTAACGCTCGGGGCAAGGGCGCTAATATACGATGAAAGTTTAAACGCAATTTATTTGATTAAGCATACATATCAAAAGGGATGGGCTATGCCTGGAGGTGGCGTTGAAGTTGGTGAAAGTGGCGTCATGGCATTGCAAAGAGAAATTGAAGAAGAGACAGGAATCATACCAGTTGATCCTATTTTAAAAAGCCTTTACTACAATAATTCTGTATCAAAGAGAGATCATGTTTTGGTGTTTCTAGTGGATAATTGGACCTTAAGTGCTAACTTTAAAGTGAACAGCAAAGAAATTTCAGATGGAAAGTGGTTTGAGTTAGATAAGTTACCCAAAGATGTAACTGAAGATACATTACACCACATAAAAGAATTTCTATAATAGTTGCTAACATTATATTATTCGTAGCCAGTAGGTCGGTATTTCGAATGGTTAATACTTTTTTCGGGCGCGCAAGTGACGTTGTAAATCGACTTAGGCAAGCTGTTTTTACTTGGAGTGGAATACAGCTTTGAGTTATGTATAGCCTTGTGATTTTCTACTGAAGCAGTAAGTAGAAAGTGCTATGCCGCGCGAACTAGCGTGCAATGCGGCCTACCGGCAAAGGCCTTGTGAGGCCCTTCGCTATTGTATTTCCACCTCCATTTTGTCGTTAACCACTATGTATGCTCTATTATTCCTGACAGATACGTATCCAGCCACTCATGCGCTTTGACCAGATGGCGTGTAAGCGGCTGGGCAAGATGAGTGAGATTAAAAAATACTATAACGAAGCCAAAGTCTTTAGCGTGCTATAAAGCTCCTTATCTGTCATTAAATACCCACCGTAGTTCATATCTCAGTGCGGCCGTCTAAATCCCAATTACTCAAAAAAACTAAGAATTTTCAACTATAGTAGTCCTTATGGATACGCTTTATTTTTATTTGCGTAGTTAGTAGCATATCGGCTGATATGCCGGTTTTTGTGGTTTTTTGAATGAGCGTGTTATGAAGGTTATGGTTACTGGCGGGGCTGGTTTTATTGGTAGCGCTGTAATACGGCATATATTAGCGAATACCAATTTCTCGGTGGTTAACGTAGATAAGTTGACCTATGCGGGGAATTTGGAATCTTTGCCGGATGTTGAGCTAAACCCTCGTTACTGTCTTGAACAGGTCGATATCTGTGATCGGGCAGCCCTTCAGAAAATATTCACTACTCACAAGCCAACCTGCATCATGCATCTCGCCGCTGAGAGCCATGTCGATCGCTCGATCGATAGTCCCGATGAATTTATACAGACCAACATCATAGGTACCTATAGCTTGCTGGAGCAGGCTAGGGCGTATTATCAATCACTCGAAGTTTCCGCTAAGTCTCAGTTTCGCTTTCACCACGTGTCTACGGATGAGGTGTATGGCGACTTAGATGGGACTAATAGCCTTTTCACAGAAGCCACTGCCTACGCTCCTTCGTCTCCCTATTCGGCCAGTAAGGCCAGTTCAGATCACTTAGTGAGGGCCTGGGGGCGAACTTATGGGTTACCTATTATTGTTACCAATTGCTCTAACAATTATGGCCCCTATCATTTTCCTGAAAAACTGATTCCTCATGTGATCTTAAGTGCGCTGCATGGTGAGCCTCTGCCGGTTTATGGTGACGGCTGTCAGATTCGTGATTGGCTATTTGTTGAAGATCATGCACGGGCGTTACTTTGCGTGTTGGCTAAGGGTCAGATTGGCGAGACCTATAATATTGGCGGCCATAATGAGATGAAGAACATTGATGTTGTTGAGGTCATTTGCGAATTACTCGAAGAACTTTCCCCTGTGAAACCGATAGGGGTAGGTTGCTATAAAGACCTAATTACTTTTGTTACAGATCGGCCAGGGCACGACGTTAGGTATGCCATTGATGCCTCAAAGATTGAGTCTGACTTGGGCTGGAAGCCAGCAGAAACCTTCGAAACTGGGCTGCGTCAAACAGTACAATGGTATTTGGATAACAAGGAATGGTGGGAAAGGGTTCTTTCCGGGGCCTATCGAATGGAACGCATTGGAGAACAGGTATGTTCGCAGACTACAAAGGAATTGTATTAGCTGGGGGTTCGGGTACTCGACTCCATCCCATAACTATGGGTGTGTCAAAACAGCTACTACCTATTTACGACAAACCGATGATCTACTACCCGATTTCGGTGCTGATGTTGGCAGGTATCAAAGATATTCTTATTATTTCTACCCCTGAAGATATGTGTGGTTATCAGCGTTTGCTAGGCGACGGCGCTCAGTTTGGTGTTTGTTTTGAGTATGCTATCCAGCCTAGCCCAGACGGCCTTGCTCAGGCTTTTACTATTGGTGAGGCGTTTATTGGTGATAGCAATGTCGCTCTGGTGCTTGGGGATAATATTTTTTATGGCCAGCACTTTACCGAGAAGCTAGACAGCGCAACCGCAAGAGAAAAAGGGGCTACCATTTTCGGGTACCACGTAAAAGACCCTGAGCGTTTTGGGGTGGTTGAGTTTGATACTGAAGGTCAGGTTTTGGGCATCGAAGAGAAGCCTACTGTGGCTAAGTCTAGATATGCGGTGACCGGACTTTATTTCTATGATAATGATGTGATTGATATTGCCAAAGATATCAAGCCGTCTGCTCGTGGTGAGCTTGAGATCACGGATATTAATAACGCCTATCAACGCCGGGGTGATTTAAATGTTGAACTGTTGGGTCGTGGCTTTGCTTGGCTGGATACAGGCACCCATGATTCCTTATTGGATGCGGGCCAGTTTGTGCAAACGGTCGAACATCGTCAGGGTTTAAAGGTAGCCTGCCTGGAGGAGATTGCCTTTCACCAGGGCTGGATATCGCAGGCCCAGTTGCAATGTCAGGCGGAGAAACTCAAGAAGACTTGCTATGGCGAGTATTTGGCTAAGGTAGCAGGTGGCTACCGATGAAGGTTACCCAGACGAAATTAAAAGACTGCGTGATTATTGAGCCTAAGGTATTTGGTGATGATCGCGGGTTCTTTTTGGAAACCTTTCAGACAGCCAGATATGCAGATGAGGCGGGAATAAAGCAGCCTTTTGTGCAAGACAATTATTCGAGATCAGCCAAAGGTGTTCTTAGGGGCCTACACTTTCAAAAGACCAAGCCTCAGGGCAAGTTAGTAAGGGTTGCTAAAGGCGCAGTCTATGATGTTGCTGTGGATATACGTCCGGACTCAGTTAGCTTTGGTCAATGGGAAGGCGTAATACTGTCGGATCAAAATAAGATGCAACTTTGGCTGCCCCCTGGTTTTGCCCATGGGTTTTTGGTGCTGTCTGAGTCGGCCGATTTTGAATACAAGTGCACGGACTACTACGACCCGTCTGACGAAGGTAGTATCTTATGGAATGATCCTGCGCTGTGCATTCCCTGGGCTACTGAAACGCCTCTGTTATCGGAGAAAGATGCTAATGCGCCATTATTGGCTGACCGTAAGTTATGAGGGTATTGATGCTTGGGGCAAATGGTCAGCTCGGCCGTTGTTTGGCCGATCAGCTGATGGGGGCCAATCATGAGACTATTCTTACCTCCCGTTCTGAAATCGATATCACCGATTTCTCCGCTACTCGCGTCAAAATTTCTCAGATAAATCCCGATGTGGTCATTAATGCTAGTGCCTATACCGGCGTAGACGATGCTGAATCTAAAACGCAAAAGGCCGACTTGGTTAATCATTTGGCTGTTGCCAATATTGCTTATATCTGTGCTGATATTGAATCGGTGCTTATCCACATTTCGACTGATTATGTATTTGATGGAGAGGCCAGCGCGGCTTATGGGGAAGAGGCTCAGACCAACCCTCAAGGTGTCTATGGCAAGACTAAATTACTGGGTGACATCGCCATACAGCAGTCAGGCTGCAAACATCTAATTATTCGCACTGCCTGGGTGTTTAGTGAGTATGGCAATAACTTTATGAAAACCATGCTTCGCTTAGGTGCTGAGCGAGATGAACTTAGTATTGTCGGTGACCAAATAGGTTGCCCAACCTATGCTCAGGATCTTGCTAGGGCTATTGTTGCGATGTTGCCTAAGGTTGAATCAAATCAATGGCAATATGGGGTCTATCACTATTGTGGTGATAGCGCTTGTTCTTGGTATGAGTTTGCTGAGGCGATATTTAAGCAAGCTAAAGAATGTGGCTTCAAAGTGCCGAACCGTATTAATTCAATTACTACGGTAGATTATCCGACGCCAGCTAAAAGACCTGCCTATTCTGTTTTAGATTGCAGTACAATTACGACGGCATTTGATATTACTGCCTCGAACTGGCGTCAAGGGATTGTTGATGTTTTGAATAGACTAGATTCTAAGTAATCTCAAGCGAAGCCATCGCCGCAAATTCAATCAGGCGGAGCTTTTGGCACTAAAACGCCTTAGCCCCCGAGCAAACTTAAACGCATGCTTCACGACAAACTTGAAGTAAATGCCAAAGATTATCATCCAAAGTCCAAACGATATGCCTTCGTTCTGAGGCCATACTCTCTCCAGAAATATCCCAAAAGCAGCACAGGCGATTGACGCCACAATAATGCAAAGCAAGGCTTTGCGTTGGCATAGGCCGCCGCGCATTAATATGTGGTGTAGGTGAGTGCGGTCGCCATGAAAGGGAGATTGATTCTTCAAAATCCTGCGCAACATCGTGCTGACCATATCCATCATTGGGATAGCGATTAGCCATAAGGTGGTGGCGGGGTTAATAATGTTGCGGCCACTTTGCGAGAAGTAGACCATGGCAATACCAACGCTACAGCCAAGAAAGGTGCTGCCGGCATCTCCCATAAATATCTTGCGCTTGGAAAATGGCCTTATGGTTAAATTAAATAGTAAAAAAACGCTGATGGAGGTGCAAAAGAATGCGAGTAAAGCGACTTCGTTATCTGGCGCTCTCCCTAGGGTCAAATAGAGCAGGCTGGTCATGGTGACTAGGGTTAGGCTGCCGGCTAGGCCATCTATGCCGTCGACCATATTGTAAGCATTGCACAGTCCGGTAATAGCGATGGCGGTAAAGGGTATGGCCAGTGCTGCCAGACGGAGATCTCCCAGCCCAAATAGGTTGCCGAGGCTACTTATCTTGACGCCGATGCTAGCAATGGCTGTACCGGCTATAAGCTGCACTAGCAGTCGATAAAAGGGATGCAATGGGTAGCGGTCATCCATGGCCCCCATCAGGGTTACCAGTCCACAGATAAGGCCGATGCCAATAAAAGTCTCATTCAGATCAAGAAATACTGCCGCACTAATGACCACCGAAAAATAGATAGATATGCCGCCGATAACCGGAATCGTCCCTGTATGAGTTTTGCGGCGGTCTGGTCGATCAAGAAGACCAAAAAC